>ERZ773147.817-NODE-817-length-35823-cov-7.136770_pt1 | contig 35823 bp, 40 predicted proteins | sample MGYA00580851_ERZ773147 | MGnify/ENA primary metagenome ERZ773147 (study PRJEB29015, sample SAMEA2737818) | human gut metagenome | biome: human gut; feature: human-associated habitat; material: faeces | place: China | collected 2012 ... | reverse complement strand
ACCAAGTGGTTTTGCCCTGCTTCTTTGCATAATATCTTTCTTTACATAAGGCCTGTTATGCCCTTAAGGACATAAAATACCATACCCGAAGATGCAGGTATCGCCTACATAGTAGCGCCCTGGGCGCAGTCGTTATTGACGATTGACGTTGCCCTCAATGGTGTATACCATGCCGTTCTCGCATTTTTCGACGATGCCTATATGATCTCCGGATACCCACCGTAATTCTCTCACGCCCAAAGGACAAACCGGTTGCCGGAGTTGTATTATCGTTGTCTGCGAAAGTGTTTCTTTCTGCTGTAGTATTTCTTCCGATGGGTCGTTCACCTTCTCCTTCCACGGAGACAGGTACCACCTGCCACCAAGAGGGTATACTATGCCCTCGGTAAATAGGCGGAGAAAAAGCGTTATTTCAGCGTATATAGCAAACTGCTCTTACCTCCATGCTTGCGATATCGCTGCTCAGTTTCCAACAGTCCGGCTTTACGAAGATCCTGCAAGGCTCGGCGCACGGTCGATTGCGACAGTTTCAGTTCTCTGGCGATGGTAGGAATCGCAGGCCAGCATTCACCGTCTTTGTTGGCTCGATCCGCAAGGTAGATATAGACGGATTTTGCACGGTGAGGGAGCTCCATGCGATACAGAAAATCAAGTCTGCCTATCGGGATTCACCTCCTGCAGCATGGGTTCCGCCTCCGTTTCGGTACCTGTTTGCTTCTGCGAGGCCTGTGTGCTGTCTTTCTTGCAGTCCTTTTCCTGCTGTTCAGGTAGAGGCTTAAGCTGCTTGCTTCGGGCTGGATTCCGTTTGGGTGGCTGCTGAATTTTGACCTCTGCCTGCGTTGCTTCCGTCATTGAACTGCCATCAACAGCAGTATCTTTTTCAAGTAAAGCTTCCGGATGATACTTTTTGATGATCCCATCCATCAATTCGGCTTTGTTTGCGTACTGCACTTTGCGGTTCCCGTTCTCTGCAATGGTATAGGGATTGCCTTTGTCAAACTCGATACCCCATTTGAAGAACAGTTTGAGATGAACGCGCATAGGATGGACGCCTGTTTTCATCACGACGAAATCACCCTTGGGCAAGGCTTTCAGTTCATCGGGAGTGAGGAGCGGCCGCTCCATCATCTGCAAAGATTCGGATGGATCGGACTTGCTTCGAGACACGGAACCGGACATAACTGTGCGGCTTCCCAGGGCTTTGGACAACGTATCGGCAGAAGAACTATTGGGAGCGAAGCCTCCGAACAGCGTAATCTGCGTGTTGTCTACGATGATTTCGCCGCCTTCCTTGCCATAGTTCTTTTCGAGCTGGGCGAAAGATTGGATGATCGGAACGATCTGCAGACGTCTGGATCGGGATGCGCTGAACATCATCTCCGCAGATTCTATCTTCGGCAGCGTTCCAAATTCGTCGCAGAAGAATACACAGCGATTTTTGAGCTGCCCGCCGTTTTCATCTGCTACGGCCAATATCTCACGGTAGAGTTGCTGAATGATAAGGGAAATCATGAAGAAGGTATTAGGGTTCTCCTCCGGCATGATGATAAAGATGGCTGATTTCTCTCGGCAGAACTTCTCGGCATCGATCTCTGTATCGAAACATAGAAGCTGCTCCAATTCGGAGTCCAGAAAGGAATTAAGTCGGGACAACGCTGTTGACATGACAGATGCCATGCTTTGTTCGGCAGTGTTCAGCGCAGCCCCAGCAAACCACTTGGCTTTGTGATCGTTGGGGAGCATTTCCATAAGTTGCTGAAACTGATTCTTGCCTTTCTTTCCCGAAGGAGCCAACAGTTCCTGGATAATCTTGAACACAGATACGATATGGCGTTCCTCCGGCTTACAGAATTCTGCCACAAGCAGGATGGTCGCAGTCAGAAGTCCCTCGGCCGCATCATAAAAGTAAGCGTTTTGTCCGAAGCTTGCCGCATCCATGCCGGAAAGAATAATGGTCTTGGAGATAATCTTTGCATACTTCTCGGCCTTCGCCTTATATACAAGTACATCGGAATTCGCCTGATGCAGATCCATATACTTGTTGACCAAATGAAGGAGATTGTTGCCGTTGGAACGGGTCGGGTTACGCAGGTCAATTACTGATACATGGTAGCCATAAGCCTTTGCAATATTGCCGTAGTTGCGCATGACATCGCCCTTGGTATCCGTAGAGAGAAAGCTCATCCCGCTGGCGCAGGCGTACTCGATACATGGGTATAGCCAGAAGGCTGTTTTGCCTACGCCGGCCGCGCCAATCATCAGCACGTGGACGTCACCAGTATCTACCATCGCTGTGGTATTACCTGTGCATCCGACGACGATTCCCTGCGGAAGAGATTTGCCATCTTCGCCTGTAGGAGTCTTGCCTTTCTTAGCTTGCTCTCTCCATTTCTTTGGCGTAAAGGGAATATGCTGATACACCTTGCGCTGTTCACCTTTGGTCATCCAGCGGGCTGTTCCGTGCTGACCATCCCCAACGGTTTTCGATTTGATGTTGTTGAGGCTGTACACATATGCCAGCAGTGTGATCCCACCGAGGACGCCGAACATAACGGCTCCGACGATAATCAGAGTTGTAATACCTGACACGGTTCTTCTGCCTCGCTTTCTTCTTGTTCCAGATATAGAAGATCCTCATTCCAGTCCTTGTGCTCTGGAACGAAGATTCTTGTGTTGATTCCTTGTGTAAACAGTTTATCGCTGATTCGCTTTGCCGCTGCTCGTCCAGGCTCGTCGCTGTCCATGCAGAGAAATACCTCGGTAATGTTGGGATTGTCCTTCAGCATTTGAAACAGGACCCTGTCGGACACCGAGCAGGCTGCGGCGTAGCTGTGCTGCTGCCAATTCTCTTTGTGCATGGAGATAAAGGACAGCATATCTATCGGTGCCTCGAAGAGAAAAAGAAATGTGCTTTTTCCGGTCCAGTGAAAGCTGTATTCCGGTATGCTGTTTTCTGCATTTCCCTTGAAGGTGCTCTCGCTTCCTATGCCACGCATATTAGCATGGTGTGGGACACCATCCTGATCGAATCCTACGAACACAGCATTGTGGTATTGAGCCGACTCGTAGATCATCTGCTTGTGGGCGAAGGCATTTACCACGTCACGATCGAGTCCTCGCTTTGACAGCAGGTAGGCATATACTCTGCGCATGTTCTCATTGCGAGGAGGAAGCTCAAACGGCTTGGGCGGTTTGCGCTCTATCGGTGGAGATACTGAAAGCATTCCGTTGCAGCCGCCGAGCAGATATGAAACTGCTTCGGGGTAATCCTTGTTATAGAACCTTCGGACGAAGTCAATGGCATCGCCGCCTTGCAGATCATACTGATGAAACCATAGGTTTCCACGGATGGTGACTTTTTGCGAGCCATCCTTCCATTCGTATTCCGAGCCGGATCGCTTGAGCGTTTCTCCCTGTAAGCGAAGCAGCTCGCAGAGGTCCGTTTGGCGAGCCTGTTCCTTCTGCTCGTCGGTAAAATGAACGTATTTCTTGGGCATAGGGACTCCTTTCATTGAATATCGTGCCATTTCTTTACACTTGTTTTGTTTTTCTGATTACTCCTTACCGTGAAACAGAAAAATGTGTCTGGTTGCAAAAATCTATTCTGACTTTCTCCTTGATTCCTCTGCGCTTGAAAAGTAATTGACTCATACCGCCTGCGGACATTCAAACCGCAGGCGGTATTCCTATCCTTGCTTCAGGCCGTGTGCTTGCTTCTTTTCATCGATCTTTCTCTTGAGCTTTCGGTCAATGGCTCCTGCTTTTCCCTGTCTTTCATTATCCAGCCGGCTCTGAATCACCTTACCCAGATGCTGTAGAAGACGAAGGGTACCAATTGCTGCCGACCAGCATCCATTCACACGAATCGTACACAATAACTGTTCAGCATAGAGATTTCCATGCTCTGCGGCAGAAGATAAGTAAGCGATGGCCTTTTCGTAATCTCTTTCAACTTCTTCTCCATAGAGATAGACTTTCCCAAGCTGGTATTCTGCATAATGGTTGCCGTTCTTTGCTGCAATTTCAAAGTTCCGAATCGCCCAAAGGACATCTTTTACTTCCGCTTCGGTGAGACGAATCTTTCCAGCAAGATACGCGGCATAGGGATTCTTTTGTCTAGCGGCTTTTTCCAGATAATCAATTGCACGGTTGATGTCCTGGTCTGCAACTTCTCCACAGTATAGCAGCTTCCCCATCTGGTATTGCGCTGCGGCAAATCCTTTATCAGCAGAATCAGTAAGCAAACGGATAGCTTCAGGAATGTCCTGAAGCAGCATTTCGCCGTCGAGGAGTGTCTTTCCAAGTGTATATGACGCATATCGATTTCCCCGGCTTGAGGAACGACGCAGGAGATTCTCTGCTTGAGGGATATTCCGTTCTATGTCCTCTCCGCGGAGTAGTGTTTTTCCAAGGAGATATTCAGCGTATTGGTTGCCTTCTGACACGGATTCCTCCAACCAGCGCAAGGCATACCCGACATTCTTCGGGACGTCTTCACCGCGGAGGAACATCTTTCCAAGTCGGTATTTCGCAACGCCGCATCCAAGCTTTGCCGCTTCAATCAGAAGATTCACAGCGGTATTCGGATCGTAGGCGTCACTTTCCCGGTCGAGAAGTTCCTTTGCGCTTCGATATAACTGCCACATGCGAGATCGCTGTGCAGACTTCGGGGCAGAAGCATATTCCTGTTTCGCGACCTCATCTGCTTCCGGTTCAGGTACTTCTGCTTCGTTTTCGGCCTGCTCATCCTGTTCATCTGCAATCAATCTATCCGCAGTCATATTCAAAGCTTCTTGGATGACCATGTTTTTGATTGATTTGAATTCCGGGTTGTCCACCAATGGAATCCGTTCCGGCATTTTCTCTGTATAGGTGCGGAAGACTTCTTCCCGCTGCGCATACCAAAGGTCATAGAGAGCAGCGATCCGTTCATCGGAAGCAAGCTCAGATACGATTCTATTCACGATGGCCTTGACGTCTGCTTTCAGGTATCCATACTGCTTCTTGCCGCTTGTTTTTGACAGCCGATCTGCAAGTTCAAGCAGTTTAGTTTCAACGGCGGGATTATTATAAGTTCCACAGTTAATCTGGGAGATGATTTCAGCAATCACGTCTTTACTCCGCGCTCGAAGAGCATCCCGATGTACCGTCTGTTTTTCATAGACGGAAAGAAGATCATCCGCAAAAATATCCTTTGCAAAAGCAGAGCGCAGATTCGCAATGCCTTTTCGTGTGAGGTAGGGATTTGCCTGCTCGGAGGAGTAGACCATGAGATGAACATGAGGATGATGGCTCTCGTTATGAAAAGCGGCATACCATTTCAGATCCTCCACAGAGATTTTAAAATTATTTGCGATTGTCTCCGTCTGTGTGCGAAGCATATCCCGCCAGCGTTCACCGGAATTGAAGCCGAGTCGTTCCGCGTCCTCACGGCGAAGCGAAATAATCACCGTCCACACATTACCTTCGTGCTTATTCAGTTCCTTGGACACCTCTTCGAGTTTTACACGGACGCCATCGTCTGTAAACAAACCATGCGTGCCAAAACGCTCAGCTCTCGGACGGGTTGCAATATAGTCCGCGTATGTTTTTACTCCAACAGCTTCATAGGCGTTATCTTCCAAGACGCGGGTAACAAACTCTGAAGCATTCCCGAGCGTAGGCTCTTTGAGATAGTCTTCGTACTCCAGCATGTCTTTGCTATCGTGGAAGTCATGAAGTATTTTCTCAATCAGTCTCTTTTGCTTTTCAGTCGGGGGATTGCTTTTGAAAGTATCATCAACTTTTTCTACGCCTTCTCGAGTGGCGATATATTTTGCGTAGCCGCCGACGCTCTGCCTGTTTGACGGCTTGAGATATTTGAACTTGGTAATGAGCCTTGCCATCCGTTAGTCCTTCTGCCAATCGAGGGCGTTCTCGAAGGAAAAAGACCCATTGAGGCGCTTGACTTCTTTGACGCAGTCGCCGCGCAGCCTTTCCAGCGACAGCGGATCAATGTCTTGCTGAAGTGCGACGAGATTTTGCATAATCGCAATCTCGACCGCCAGCTTGAACATCATTCTGTTCTGTCGGTTATCGCTTTCCGCAACAATACTTTTCAGTGTCGAAATCACCACGTTAGGAAGGTACTCTCTTGCATTTTGTGTAGAGAGATATCCAGCATAGAAGCGAATGGCTTTTTCTATGAATTCAGATCTGCTCTTACAGTTATCATCTTCATACAGGCGATCCATGAGCTTGATCGTTGATGGGCGCAGCCAAGACTGAAACCTGCGCTTAACTTCCTTCTCTTTCGGCTTTTTCTCGTCATTCATCGGTATCACTCCTGTTCCTTGGACAGCACCGTTCATGGCGCCGTGAAATATCCTTGTAAAGACAGCGATTTCGGGAATTACGGCACCGTATCCCAGCGTCAGGGCGTGAAATACGGCACCGTAATTCTTTGTTGGACAAAACCGTCGAAAGCCCTTATGCGGTCGGCGTTGCCGTCCGCGGTAAACCGAGGCGGAAGCCGTACTACGGCACCGCCTCTTTCACCTGCTTGATTTTCGACCCTGTCGAAAATTCTCCTGCGGGGCATTATCTTGCGCCTGAACGTCTGCTCGAAACCGCTTCCATTCTGGCTTTCGATCTTCAAATGGGTTGTTGTCTGCCCCGTTATGGAAAAGCCGACACAGGCGCCTCACGGCTCGAACGGCGGGCTACATTTGCATGGTGGGACGCTCGTCTTTGCCCTCGTCGAATACAATCGCCTTGCTTTCAAGTGCTGTGGCAAAGATTTCGTGTCTGGCGTCCAGGGACAAGCCTTCCTTGCGCTCGGCCCTATACATTGCGGCCGACACATCTTTGAGGTTGTACGTCCGCCACGCACTATCGCCGCTCTCGCACACGCTCACGGCGTTATGATCGAAGTCCAACTCAACGAGTGCGGTAATCCTCGGATCATTCGGCATGGCGCTGCACAGAACAGAGAACGTCATATCATTGATGGCCTGGCTTCCGCTGAAGTTTGACTGTGCAATGCTGTCCAGCGTGTATTTCCCGATCTCGTCTTTCAGGGTAGAGTGGTATAGATTAGCGATGCTGTAGAAATTGTTGCGCAGTTCCGAGGTAAAGAAAAAGTCGTCATGTTCTTCATGAAAATGAACGACGGCGAAGTGCCGGGAAGCTTCTCGGTCCGCGGCTTCGCGTTCTCTCTCCAACTCAATCTGCGCTTCCACTTCCAGACGCTCATACTCGGGCACAGTCTGTTCATAGAAACGATCGAGCATATTCTGGAGCTCATGTTCAATGCTGCTGTCATTCTTTAGCAAATGGCTTTTCAGCTTGGTGAGCCGGTGTTCGTTGAAATACAAGACGAGTTCTTCATCGGTCATGGACGGTCAACTCCACGGTAGGTTTCGGCTCTGCTTTTTGCTTCCGCACTTTTGGCGCGGGAGGTTCTGCATTGCCGGAGCGCAGATTCAAGAATTCTCGAACGCCTGCAGGAACGTTCTTTGCATAGAGCGTATCCAGCGACTTGGTCAGCTCGTCCTCGACCTGCATTCCCTTCTGTTCAAGGTACAGCCTGAGTGTGGAGAGCTTTTCCTCATCATAGGAAACGCTGACTGAAATTTTCTTCATGGGATTCAATCTCCTTATGTGATCATTCCAACTCCGGTGTCGGCGCTGGAAAGACCGGTACCTTTGAGAACGGTGAGTCCATTGTTGTAGTCCTCAACTTTTTTCTCAGCTTCGGTCTGCCTGTGCTGCGTCGTATCATCGGAATTCTATTTTGCTGATTGTCTTATCGATGCTCTCGTAATAGATGCGGCAAGATGGTAGCCCGCTGCCTCAAGGAACGGATTGCGGCTATGCTTTTTATAGATACCGTACAACGGTTTCTTTTTCCCGCGTGCCACAGTTCATTACCTCACATTGAAAAGATCTGCAGATGGTCTTCTTCCGCGAGCGCCGCATGCCTGTCGTCATGCTCGCTGTAGATATTACAGCCCATGAGAGAAACAAGGTTTAACGCTCCGGCGACGCCGCCCTTCTGACAATTCGGACAGTGTTCCAGATGGTAAGTCATCTCAATGGCGTCTTCCGTCATAATCAGCTCATTTATTTCATCTCTTTGCCGTAATATTTCTTTGAGCAATTTATCGTTTTCGTTGGTGTCGGGGATGTTTTCGCCGAAGTGGTAATACAACTCGTCGTAGGAAACAGACCATCGCCCATCCGCTGTCTGCTCCGTACCTTTACGCACAACGTAGTCCGCGAGCTTTTTCAATTTGTTCATAGGCAGTTCCTTTTCACCTCTTTTTGATTTGGCTAAAGCCACTGCGATCAAATCATTGACCGTAGCGGCTGTAATAAACGCTGCCGTTGGCTGCACGTTGCGCCTGAACAGATTCACTCTGATCCAATGGCGCTTCGAAGTTGAACAAAACATAGTTGGAAGCCTCACGAATTGATGTTGCATTCTTCAACGCAAATAGGACATTGGGGAACTTCGTTTCAAGCTCATCGCACAGGAAAGCCAACTGCATATCCAAATCCGCAATGGAGCAGTGTCTCGCATTGGCAAATGCGAGGAGCGGCGTCTTCCGGCTCTCAACTGTCCACTGTGCCAAGCCATAGCCCGCGCTGTCGGATGTGAAGTTAGTGTAGCTTCCACTATCCACGGCCTGCGTGTAGGATGCATCCGTATACCCAAGAGACTCCTCGTAGGCGTTTTGCAAATTGTTAGGCTGCAGACCGCTTTCTGCGTAGAGATTGCCCATCAAAGCAGCCACGCCGTAAGGATTGCCGATTTTCTCATAGAGGACATCCCAAATGTAGCTCTCGTTGGGCTCTGGCGTGAGACTGTTTTCATAGTAGGTGATATACGGAATCTTCAGCCAGTGCGTCCACCCGCTGCTGCCTATAGATGTTTGGATGACTCCCTCCGTTGTACTGCTGGCATGAATGACCTGCCTGTTTCCGATATAGATACCGATATGCCCTTCATGCCAAACAGCAAGCCCGGGGATTTCCGGGATCGTATCAATGGTACCTTTTTCTTCAGCGTTGACGTACATGGTGTCTGCGCTAATATCCGGCATGCCGTTTGTGCTATATTCAATCTTTCCTGTTTCCACGTTGAACCAGCCATAGCCCTTGATAAGACCAACGCAGTCCGCAGTACGGCCACCAATCCAGTACTCTTTAATGAAGTCAGCATAGCCACCGATCTCGTTGGGATACTGCTCGGCTTTTGTCCTGTACAGGCTCCGCGTCAAAACCTCTCCGTAGGTTCCCCAAACGTAACCCCATCCTCTGGCGTTAGCATTCTTTGCCCATTCCACGAGATCGAGATTGTTCTTGGTGTCTGGATCGATATATCCTGCCGTCGAAATATACATTGCTCGGATTGCACTCATCACTTTCGTGAAGTTCTCTGCCGATAGATTCGTGCCGAAGACTGCATTCACGGCGGAAATGAGTTCAGCGTCCGACTGCCCGTATGCAAAGCATCCAACCAGCTTGTCCACGAATCTTGCTTCCTCAGAGTAATCAGAAAGCGCAAGCACATAAAGCACTTGCGCCTCCTTGACTCGCTGGTCATCAAACCCGGCTGCTGTCATCTTTTCTTCAATTTCGAGCATAAGGTCTTCGACACGCTGCAGACGAGCTTGTTCTTCCGCAGACATGTTCTGTATAACAAGCGTCTGCAGGCGGTCAATGTCGATGTTGATGCCGCCGCTGAAGAGAGCGATGATAGCAGCGAAGGGTATCACAATGATAATTATAATGCCGAGGATAATTCCGAGGAGAGTCTTTCGCAGCCTTTTATCGGTCAGTATGGTGATCGCAACCTTCTTGAGTGCCGCCGCAACCGCTGCACTCATTATCGACCTCCGGCTTTGCCAAACAGAGCAGCCTTATAGTCGGGAGCGATGACCTGCAGAAGATACCGCTCGTTGCCGCACCTGAACAGGCAGGTACCTCTTTCGGGATATTTTATGAGCTCGAACTCTGACGGCTCGACCTGTAAAGCGTCCATGTACTCCTTGGGGTTGATCTGTCCGGCATTGAACAGAAACTGATGTGTGGGGATGCTGAATAGCGGTTTTGTGAATTCTCGGATCGACGGGATCAAAAAATCCTCGATATTCTGGCTTGCCAGAATGATCGAGGAGTCCTTCTTACGAACACGCTTCATCGCGTTTCGGATATATTCGATTGCCGTCATGTTGGTGAGAAACAGATACAGCTCGTCGATGCTCGCCGCTGTCTTTCCCTGACCAAGAAGCTGGTTTGACATGAAGGACAGAATGTTGAACAGCATGGCATCCTTGAGCCGCTTGTTGGTATCCATCAAGCCCTTCACACCGAAGACGAGAAAGTGGCTGTCTGTGATGTTGGTGTGTCCGTTGAAATACTTTGACTCCGCGCCAACACACATGGAGTGGATTCCGAGACACACATCCTGCAGGGTGTCCTCCGTGTAGAGGTATTTCCGCTGCTTGTCGTAGCTGTAGAATTCTTCCTCGCACAGCTTATAGAAGTCCTCCATGATCGGAAAATCCGTGGGTTTCTTGGTGCTGTAGTCGGTAGCATCGGTGATACCGAAGCGGGCGTACAGTTTGGAGAGCAGAATCTCGATGGTGTCGATCTGCGTATCGGAAAAGTCCTTATAGCTGCGAAAGAAATCCTTGAGAAAGGCGATGTGCTGGGACAGTCTCGTAACCTTCTTGAAGGCTTCCGGCGTTGTCGCATCGATGTCCTCAACACTATCCGTCCATGCTTTCGGCTCCAAAGGGTTGATGGTGTATTCACCGCTCATGAAGTCGATATAACAGCCGCCGAGCGCCGAGCAGAGTTCCTCGTACTCGGATTCTGGGTCAAGGCAGATGATCGCCTTGCCGGATTCGCGGATGTTGGCCAGAATCAGCTTGAGCAAATAGCTCTTGCCTTGCCCACTGTTGCCGAGGATCAAGATGTTGCTCGTGGTTTTGTCTTCGGCACGGCGGTCGAAGTCCACGAGGATGTTCGTGCCATACTTGTCCCGCCCGATATACAATCCCTGCGGGTCGGTTTTGCCGGAGAAGTTGAACGGATAGAGGTTCGCCACACTGGATGCAGGAAGGACTCGTTCATACTGCGCTCCGAACTGATTATAACCAGTCGGAATCACGGACAGAAATCCTTCTTTCTGCCGTAAGGTCAGCCTGTCAACGGAGATCTTGGATCTCGTCAGCTCCATTGCGATATCGCTTTGCAGCTCTTTGAGCGCGTCTACGTTCCTTGCCTTCAACTCGATGAACACGCTGCAATGAAGAAGCGGCTCCTTATTCTTTCGAAGGTTGGCCAGGAGCTCAATTACATCCTGCAGATTGCCCTCAGCCTCGATGGTTTCGTTAACATCCGTGCCGCCGCTCTTGAGCTTGTTGCGGCGAGTGGCGTTTTGAATAATCTTTCTTTGCTCCATGCTTTCCACCAAACGGTGGTAGATGCGGAGCGTTACGCCGCTACGGTCAGCGAGCTGCGACAGAATAGCCTGTTCCTCGGTAGATGGGGGATATTCTCGGATAACCCAAACAGATCGGTAACTGTCGCCAACAACATAATGGTCAGACAAAAATTTTACGGAACCCGGCAAAATCATATCGAAGAAGTCCTTTGTCCGAATTTCTTCCATCTGTGCCGGCGTCATTACTTTCGGTTTGCCAAACATTTGCTTTTTCCTCCTTTGCAATGATGAGGCTGCCTATGTGCCTGCCAGATCTGAACCCCGCAGAAAGCTGCGACCGCCGACAGCAGAAGAGCAAGGACGTCCAAAAGAAGTCTGGAATTAATCTTCAGCGCCTTCATCTTCGTCCACCTCATAGAACTGTTCGCCGTCAATGTCCGGCATCTGCTCTCCGTTCATGCTCGCCTCAAAATACAAAGCGAGGAACCGCTTGATGTCTGCTCTGCGCATCCGCTTGACTTCAAAGCCCTGTTCGGAAATGATTTTCTCCACACGGTTGGCGGTGTCAAAGACCTGCTTGTCCTTTGACGCATTGATTCGTACGGTAAAAATGAACTGACGAGCAGTCGCCATCTCCACCTGTACGTTGTCAAGAAAGTCAATGTCCTTTTTGATGAGTTTCCTCACTTTTGGGTTCTGTTCATATTCAAGCCGCTCATGAAGATAGGCTTTGTTATCATCGAAACACTCCGAAGAATCGGTACAGGTGATCTCAATGTCGGGGAGCGAAGAAAGCACCATCATCAGATGGCGAATCTTGATTTCAATATTGGCATAGGACAGCACCGAGATATTGGTTGGGCTGACCAAGTAAAACAGAAGCTCGCCCTTCTGCGTCATGAGCCCGTATTTGGTAAAGGTCTTCACGCCGATGAGCTCCTGCACGGAGCGGCCTTTTCTTTTCTTCTGCTGTTTTTCCTGTATCAGCTGCTTCGACTGTCTTTCTTTCTTGGGCATGGTGCTCACCTCCATTCGTAGTACTGCTGCGTGGTAATAAAGTAACGACCTGCATATCGGATGAAGTCGAGAATCGTTGTATCATCCATGCGGATCGTTAGAAACCCATAACAAAGCGTAGCGGCTGCGGGAAGCATCAGGTGCAGCTCCACCAGAATCACTATGGAAATCAGGGCGGCAATGCCCAAAATTGCAAAATCCCGCAAGCTCCAAAGCCACATGTTCGCTGTGGCCTTGAGGTTTTGCGGATAGATATAGTGCGTCATTCTATTCCTCCGATTATCTGATCTTCGCCGTAGTATTCCTCACAGAATTCCTGCGGAGTTTGGTTGTAATCCTCTTGGATTCTCTCTGCGATCATGTCTTTGATGAGCTGTGTTTCTTCTTTCGTAGGCTCGTAGTCGAAATACGAAGAGCTGTCCTGCCGGCTAATCTCGCACTCGATCCGAAGAGAGTCATCGAACGGGTTGTAGCGACCGTACATATTGAGCCATGTGTCATCGTCTGAAGCGGTATCAATATGGAACTTTCTGTCCACATCGAACCACGTCTCAATATATGCAATAATTTCGCAGCCTTCACCGCCGTCGATCTGCATGTCATGATCGATAACGATATCGTCCCGGGTCAGTGCATTGTTTTCTCTCAAATTCTCACCCTCCTTTGGGCAAAAAATAGGGCATCGCTCTTTACGCGATGCCCAAAGTGAGGATATCAAGTTTTACATTGTCAGTGTCGGTTCGGCTTCCCCTCGGCAGTAGGAGGGAATATGCTTCGCAGTTGTATCCAACGGCGATCTTGCTTCCGTTTGCCCCGCCCCATTATATGCCCGACCGGGAATCGCCCTGCAATTCGTAAAATCAATCATACTCTCGCTCCGTATAGATATTTCTTACGCAGGTAGTCTGCGTGTTCGGGTGTAATGATGCCATCACTGATCTCCGCCATGTTGATGCTGCCGTAGAGTTCGCCCCACAAGCAATCCATAAGTCCGCTCTGCGATTTAAGTCCGTCCTTATAGGCATCCAGATCATGTTGGAGATAGTCGGGCAGACCGTATTCAAAGGCTTGTTCACGTTCTGCCTAGTGAATGCCGCTCTCGGTCAGCAGCTCCATAGATACGCCAAGCGCCTTTGCCAGCTTATACACAGTTTCGGCAGAACACTTTTCGAGCTTGGGTTTCCCACTGCAGATGTCATTCAGTGTGGCATGAGGGACTCCGGCCTGTACTGCAAGCCGATATTTTGTCATGTTCCGCCTAACGAGCAAATCGTCTATGATCATCGTGTTCGCCTCCTCTTTTATATTATATCGGCATACCGAAATAAAAGCAAGGAGTTGCGCATACCTTCATGGAAAATTTGCTTGCCACCTCACTTTCCGCTCGCTCTTGCTACACTTCGAGTCAGATTGACGGCAGTGGTGGTTGCATGAATGACGCTCATCATGTTTACCTTGACGGAGCTGTCGAGCCCGAACTGCTGGGCGATCCGAGGCACCTCATTGGCTGCAAGCATAATGCCGAGGCCAAGGAGCATGTGGTCCGGAAAAGCGAGCAAACCGAGAAACAGAAGCATTGTCTGCATGAACGCCGTCAGACAGATTGCTGCCACCTGCTTGCACCATTGGCTAAAGCCGTCGGTGTACCCTCGGGGAACGCTGAACATATACAGACTGCCAACCGTCATCTGAACAAGCAGGATGCCGCCGCGCTTAACATTCTGGAAGAAAATCTTGATTATGCAGTAGGAAAAAGCGATCAGGCACAGTAGGTTGAGAAGGTTGAAGGCAACTTGGGATGACACGGCAAAACTGCCTTCCAATACGGAGGTGCTCTGCCCTGCGAGATCCAGACTCTGCCCTCCGGCCACAATGCCGGTCAGGTCATGTGCAAAGGAGTTTTGCAGATTGATGCAGAATTTGTACAGATCCACGGGAACCACGCCAACCAAACTGCAGGAAAAAAAGCCTTTCAGAATATTGATGCTTGTAGTTTTGATGCTAGCGCGACCATTTTGGTATTCTATCGCCACATCAAATATGGCGACAACTGTGCCTGCTACAAATAGCGACCAGCCAAATAGCGTAAAGAGTTTGATTGTAGCCTGTACCCAGGACAGATCGAAGATTTCAGCGCCCATGTTGTCCATCATGGTAAAGAAGTCGGCAACAGCACCGTAAATGATTTCATAGAACCATTGGAGAATGGCGTCAAAGATGGTATTGGCAATCTGTGTGCCAAGATACTCAATGGTATCTCCAATGGCATTGCCGATGCCGGAAAAAATATCTCCAAGCCAGTCAAACATAGGTTTTTACCGTCCTTTCCGGAGGGGTTATAAGGTCATTCCCATGTCTTCCTCCTGGTACATGGAAATATAATCGTTCGCGGTGTCGGCAATCTTTTGATAAGCTGCCGGGGATGGATGGTAACCGTACCAATCGACTTGTTCTCCATCCGCCCCAATATGGATGTCCTTGGCGAAGGAGTTGTTCTTGAAATTGAGGTTTTCGCCAAGGATGTCTTTGAAGCGAAATGTTTCGGCGTCAACTTCGCCATCCGTGCGGTTGATGATTTTCAGCCGCAGGGCATTGTAATGGCCGTGAACTCCGGAGGTGACAAACTGCAGTTTTACCCGCAGTTCGTTATCAATTTTACCGAGGAGCGTTCTGCCGCAATACTTTGCGTCATGGATAACGTCACTGCCGTCGAACAGTTTCTTGAATTCCTGCTCGTAAAAACTCATCGCTCTGCCTCACAGGATTGACCAGATATACAGGGGTGCGGTTAGTGTGAAAATAAGGCAGGCAAACAGAATACAGGGTGCGGCAAATTCAAATTGGCCGTGCTTTCTGTACTCAAAATACGAAGTGCCGACCTTGACAAAAAACAAAATGGCAAGGATCATGTCGATCACAGGGAAGACCACATTATTGACCACGGTCTGCACCTGCGATTTGGCGGCGTTCCAAGTACCCTCGATAGCGCTGGAAACATCACCGGCCGCAAACGCAGTCGCGCTGAACACTGTCACGATCAGCATGCACAGCGCAAGGGAAAGAATGACCCGAAGAAAACTCTTTTTCATGTGCTTATCCTCCTAAAACTTTGTTGACGTCACTGTCTTTCACAGCGCGGGTTTTGATGTTGAGATTCTTGCAGAAATCGATTTCGCTCCGCATCCCCTCAGTGATCTCGTCACCGAAGATCCACAGCTCATCGCAAAACCACAGCAGGCTCATCCCGGCGGACAGTCCCGGTTCACGCTTCTGGGTGATGCCGTCATTCGAGCAAAGCGCATAGAAATGCGGCACTACCGGAGCAGTGCCGCATTTCAGAGCGTATTCGACATATCTCTTCATTTTTTGGAGATTACTTTGGGCATCCCCGCTGAGCGGTGCACAGATATACACCTTCTTCATCATTGAATTTCCCCTCGTTATAAACTCTACATATTCTGCCCGAAGGCAGGGGCTTCCTCGTCCTGCTCATCGGAGTCTTCGCTCTCAGACTCAGCCTCAGTGAGTTCCTGCTCGTAGGCTTCCAGCACCTTGCTGTTCAGCTCGCTGCGAGCCTCGGCTGTGATGGGATGGAAGATATCCGAATACTCGGTCTTGCCGTCTCTCTGGAAAGAGTTTTGCGGCATCTGCACAAACAGCCCCTTCTGCGAATCGATGACTCGCAGACCGTGGATAGCAAAAGCTCCACCGATGTTGACACTGGCGATTGCTTTGAGCTTTGAATTATCGTAGTCCACGAGACGGTCAATTCGCACTGAGATGCTCGGGGTGCTGCGCTCCTGTTCCGTTCTCAGAGCCTTGCCGGTAGTGTTCTTAACTGCCATGATTAATTTCTCCTTCTTTACATGGGGTAGATTATGAAGCCCATATCGGCTTCCACTTCTTCGGAGCTGATGTCCTCGGGATCAGCAAACCGAGTCATATATTTCGTCACCTCTTCGTCCGTGAGGCTTCTGAATGATTCGCCGGAATCGCCACATACGAAAAAGGGACCAGCCATGATGGATGTGCCGTCGCCGATTCTGCGATTTCCGTCCATGCCTCGGAGTTTTGATTCTTCATTGCCCACAAGACAGGTACCGTCATCGTTGTCAATCGGTTCGATCAAGCCATCCCCAACCGCTTTTTGTTCCGCCTCAAGCGTATGGGCGATCTCGGCGATATATGGAGCCTTGTGCGGTTCAACATAGACAACACGCATGAGGTTATCCGGCTTTTGTGTCTGTGCCTCATCAAACATAATGGGCAGGAATCCAATGCTGTCGCAGAAAAAGGCTCCGTTGTCATTTACCACCACGTCAGAGACGGAAAGCGAGTGACCACGGTGCAAAGGATGTCCTACCGTATTGAATCGCTGATAGATTGCTTCGGGATTTGTTTCATCGATTTCGGCGTTGAACACCTCGTCATAGATGGAGGGATCAACGACGGAAGAACCTCGATGCCGCTTCAACAGATCCATGCCTTCGAACTTGACGCAGTTGACATCTCGCTTTGAGTTAATCTGATAAATCTTCGTTCTCATTTTACATACCTCCCATTGTAATCTCTTCCGACTCATCTGCGTCGGAAGATTCGAGCTCGGCAAGCTTTTCTGCCGCCCATTCGGGGATGCACGCGTCCTTGATAACGCCGAGGAAATCGCTGCGGTTGAAATTTGTGTTTTCTCCGTCCTTGAGGAACTTCCCGAAAACCTTGCGACCGAAAGCTGTAGGACTGCAGCCGAAACCACTTTCGGCATAGAAGAGCTGATAATCGGGGGTCTTGAATTCATCTTTCAGAACAGAGGGCTTGAGAATCAGAAGCTTTCCGGTATAATCGGCATCGTCGGCGCAATGGGAGCGATCGAACAGGTCAAGCTCCTGCCACGCTTTCCGAGCTTGGTTGATGAAGATATCCGTCAGGCCGGGGTGGGACTCCACACAGAAATGCCAACGCATATCATCGTTCGGGATAAAAAAGTCATTTGCCCATGTCTTGTTGTCACGGGAGAAGCGACCGTCGTGAGCTTTTTCCTGCAAGGTGTTGGCCAGCACCCAATTTACACGGTCAAAGCCGTAACGATCGATGATGTCCTTCGTTCCATCTTCGAGGATATTGTCATGATAATGCTCTGCAATCGCTCTCTCGATGGTCCTGGCACAGTCGCAATTTTCTCTGTAGCTGTCACGCCAATCCTGCATCTCATTGTGAGCAATGGCGTCCTGCATTGACCAGCAGTAAAGGAGCTTATGATCTGCCATAGAGACCACTTCCTTGTGCACAATCCCGCTTCAGTTTGAGGTGGGCGAAGGCCGCTTTCTGCTGCTCGTCGGAAAGACTGTTGAGGAAATCAAAGAGCGTGATGGTGTCTTTGGCTTCTTTTCTCCGCTGTTTCTCCGCCACACAATCATCACAGATCTTCTCGCGCTTGACGATCACGGTTTTACCGTCCGGTGCCTCAGTGAAGGAAAGAACATCATTGTAGGAGAAACCAACACTCTGGCGGATTTCAAAGGGAATCGTAATGCGTCCACGCTTACCAAGGATTCGGAACATCCGGGCCATATCACAACACCTCGCTTTCATCACAGTTTTCATTGCAGGGGCAGGCTGCGCACTTTCCGGTGCAGTCCAGCAGCGTCATGGGGCAATGTTTGCAGTTGCTGCCGCAGACGAAATCCACCTCATCTGAGGAAATGCATTCCATCGTAATTCTTTTTTTCTCAGCGGTAAACTGCAAAGGTTCGCCAATTTCAATGCCCGCGTCCACGAGTGCCTCATACGGCACAGGAACCAGCGCAAAGAGCGGCGGTTTATGTGTCATCTGATTTTGCATGATATAATGCTCTCCTTTAATACTCTTTCGTAGTTGTAGTTCTCGTCGCCGTAGATGTCGAACAGCGTGAGCTGCTTTGGCTTTGCACTTTCGCGCTCGTAGTAATCGTAGTTTGCGATGAGAAGCTCCTTGAATTCTTTTCCAGCTTCGTACCGCTGCGCCATAGAATGGGTGCGGGAAAAGTCAAACAGGCTAAAACCGTCATACAGTTTGCGGATTTCTGGGCAATCGTTGTAGGATAACAGGAACTTTCCCGTAATCCTGCCAAGGGTTTCTCTAAGCCGGACATGGTCATCCCAGCCGAAACCGACCTCATACATGTCTTCCGTAGAGAAATACGGGGGATCGGCATAGAAGAAAGAGTCGGGACGGTCATAGTGACGGATCAGTGTTTCAAAGTCCTGGTTCTCTACGACCACGGTTGCCATGCGGTCTTCCAGCTCCTGAATCAGTCCGAACAACTTGCGAAGGTCAAGGGGCTGTGAGGCGAAGGATTTTCCGCTGCTGGAATAGCTGTTTCGCAGAAGTTTCAAGTACATAGCTGCTCTGCGGACATCGTAATTCTTGGTGATGCGCAGACGAATTTCTTTCAATTCTGCAGCCTCGAGAGGGGGAAGCATGATTTCTGTGAGCATTAGTTCCTCCGTTAGAAACCTATCGTCGAACACCTCGTGATCAAAGAATTTGCGAATTGCAATAAAGTCCTCACGGGAGTTGAGATTACAGAATCCGAGCTCACGGATCGTAGCCATCGTACGCTCCTTCATACAGTGGAAGAGGTTGACAAGGTTGCGATCAAAATCGTTATATACCTCGAAGGCGTCGATAGTCGGCTTTCCGAGAAGTACGCTTCCGCTGCCGCCGAACACATCGATAAAACGTCCATAGTGCAGCGGAAACAGCGCATAGAGGATGTGCAGAATTGCACTTTTGTTTCCTACACGGGATACAGGGGTTTTCGTGTTGATCACCTCGCTTTTCACGAGGTACCAACCGCGCCATAAACGAAAAAAGACGGTATCAATCGTTATGGGCGATTGATACCGTCTTCAATAATTATCTGTTGTTCAGTTGTGAGCGGAGCTTTCGAAGCTCGACCTCGTATTTGTTAATGCGGTTGATCTGCAGATAGCACAGAGTCAGTGTCATCACAATGCCGCCGATAAAAAGCCCCACAAGAAACCAAAGAAACTCGGTCATGATAGCACCATACCTTCTTCGTCATCGGGCAGCCAAGCGTTGTCAACGGCATCTTGTCCGAGTCCGCGGAGGAGATTGTTGAAGTCTTCTACATCTGCGCAGTCACGGATTCCGTATGCGGCGCAGGCGTCGAGTACCTCTTGCTTCTGTTCCTCCGGCAGATCCGAAATCATGAAATCATTGGGCGCAAGCCATGCTTTCTCCTGTTCCCAGCAGACGCAGAGTGAGGACGGGAATCCGAGCGCTTGATCGCACTGGAAGTCCGGGGAGATGTGAATCATCAGTGTATCTTCGTTCTCAATGATGCGGTCAACCGCCTTTTTGAACTCGTCGTACTTCATAGCTACATACCCATTCCTTCCTCGAAATCTGCTCCTTCATCCGGCATCTCATCCGCGGAGGTGATGTTGACGTATTCTCCGATAATTCCCAGCGCCTTGTAATAGTCGCCGGACTCATGGATACGGTCACACATCTCCTTTGCCTGCTCTGCGAGACCGTTCTGACGCAGAGTGTGGGAGGCGATGCCCATCAGATTGAAGATGTTGCCGTCTTGACCAATCAGCAGGCAGTCCGGCTTTTGTGCTTTTTCTGCGCTTTGTCTCTTTGCGGAAAAACCGCCGAGACGGTTCGGAACGTAGTCCGAAAGCCATGTGCCGCCGAAATTTTCGTGCGTCCGGAGCCGCCACATGGCGAGCTTGCCGACGTCGAGCTTCACATCCCCCTTGAAGGGAAAGATCAGACAGGTCACGCCCTCATGCTCAAAGGTGGAGCAGTCGTAGAACCTTGTGCCGTCCAGCAGAATGCCATCCTCTGTGAGCATATCGTTGATGCTGCCTACCCATTCGTCGAGGCTGCCGCCGCATCCCTGAAGGATCAAGCCTTCCGAGCCTTCCATCCGGCGAAGTTCATTTTTGGATATCGTTTTCACGCTCATAGCTACATACCTCCCATTGTCTGAGATTCATCTTCGTCTTGACTGAAATCCGTGTTGAGGAATTCTTTGGCGGACATCTCATCGCTGAGAAAATTAGGCGAGGAATCATCGTCAAGCTCAATATAGCCTTCCTCACCGAAGATAATCGGCTCTTTGGCAATGATCGTCCCGGCATAATTGACCGCCACGCTTGGCTCGATGGTGGCAAAAGCGTTTGACTCACCCTCCCGCAGGTCATACTTGTAGAGGCCGTCCGGCAGCTCCTTCTGCGTGACTCTGCCGCTGGTGAAGAGCGCAGTCTGGCCGAGTACCTCGACCACTTCAAGCTTCTCGTCCGTCATCGCCTGTGCCTTGAGTTCTTTGACCTCCAGCTTCTCGACAGAAACAGGCTCGAACAGATGACCGCCGCGGGCAGAAAGAATACCATATTCGGTAACACTTGCTCCGAGTCTCTCAATCAGCTTTTCGCCCTCGTTCTGTGTCAGCAGCGTATCCAGCCAGTGGTCGTCAAATCTGACGTCGAGATTATGGCAGATATGGCTTTTGAAGAAGGAGGCCGCATCGCTGTCGAGGTAGGAAAGTTCGTATTCGCTCAGCCTGTCAGCGGCATCCATAATCCTTTCCATGCCGCAAATCTGTTCCGCTTCGAGAATGGCTTTAAATTTGATCTGATCAGTGCTACTCATGGAAAGGTACTGTTCGGCAGTGAAATTTAGCGCATCAAAGTCGACCATTTCTTTGAAATCCGCCGCAGAGATCTGAGGAATACCGGACTCGATGTCAAAGCAAGAGCAGGCTTCGACAGACTCTACGCCGAAGGAATCTTTGACGATGGAATCTGCTTCCTCTCTCGGGATCGGAAGCGTGATCCACACAGCATTGGCTTCCGCCGCCGCTGGATCATTGGCGTCCTCGATTCCGACCTTTAGCCTGAACACACCGTCTGCGGCAGCAGGAATGTCCCTGCCATCGTAGACCTCGGGAACCTCATAGTCGCCGGCGACCACATAGAAGCCGTTCATGAACACGCCGCTGTCGTTCTTCCTCTGGAGTTCTCCGATCCGCCGTTTGTCCAGCAGGTAAAGGGAGTTGTCGGGGATATCTGCAACATCGGGGTGGAGGTCGTTTTCAATCACGAACTGTCCGAGCTGCTCATCATTTCTGATGTTGGAGGCGATCATTACGCTGTCAAGCCCATAGGTCATATTGATGAGACCCTTGATAGAAAGAAGCTCATCGGAGTCAACGTCGCCGAACCGCTGCTCGAAGAGCGCCTGATAAATGGTAAACTGCTCATCGGGGAGCGAGTCCAGCCGTTGGGCAAGGTAGTTTAATTCCTCTACCGCTGCTGAATCGAGGCGAATATGCTCCAAGTTGGGAAGAGGAAGAAAATATAGGATGCTGACCGACTGATAGGTCATATCGCCGTCATCCATAAATCTCGCACGCTGTTTGGCATTCTTGATCTGCTCTGCTGTCGCCGGAAGATACAACTCGGCATAGAAGGTGTCTCGACCAAGTCTGTTCTCGGAAGCAAGCTCGATTCTGAGTTTTTCTTTCATTTGCTGTTCACCTCACATTTCCATAACAGGGCTATCCGTTTCTTCCGAGGGATCAAGCCCCCATAATTCACAAGCAAAGGCAGTTGCCTCATCACCCTCGGGATAGTACTCGTATATAAGATCTCCGGATTTGTATTCAAGTCGACCACAGTTCATACCGATATCTTCATCTGCCCATTCATGGAATATTTCGAGTTCGGGATACTGTTCGGAGAGCATTTGGAGAACTGGATGCGGTGGAGCCCACGCCGTCCAGAAATTCAGCTCTGTTGAATTATCAGAGAACTCATTGGGAGCGCATTCATAAGCATTCCATTTGGTACCCCAGTTGTTGATCGACCATTCATACCATGTGGGGACACCGTATTTGCACTGATTCTCATACGCGAGTTTACCGAGAGACCATTGCTCTGGCGTGATGTCCGAACGGATACGAAGGAATGCTTTTTCCGCTTCCTTTGGGATGTTCTCGATATCTGCATCTTCTCTCGTACCGGCAAGCGTATACACCTGCGTAAAGTCCGTAAATGCCTTGAGCCCCTTATCGGTGTTACTGCCGCATTCGATTTTTAAGCTCTCGGGCATAGGAATAATCTTGTTAAAATCAATTGAGCCAAGGCTCTGTTCATCGGCTTGGACAGACTCTAACAGTTCTCGAATTAGTGCCGGATCGCCAGAGATTCTAATGTTGTTTATAACATGGTTGGGCATAAGCTGTTCACCTCACAATTTCGTACTTGTCGTTGACCGCTTTGATTTTCTGCCCGATAGCAGTAATGACCGGCACAGATACGCTATTGCCGGCCATTTTATACAAGTGACCGTCCTTCAGTCCGCAAGCGGCCGCCCTATAGAATTGTTCATCGGCATATCCCTGCAGACGCCAGCATTCAATGGGCATCAGCTTTCGGATTCTGCCTCTGTGCAGGATTCCGTGTCTGTCTTGAGCGGTGATCGTAAACATAGGCTCGTCCGGCTCCTTGATCCGTCGGCCTTGCTGACGCACCTTTTCTCTGTCGGGTGTGAGGATCGCTCTCGGCGCGTCCTCAATCAGCACGGCGGAGTGTTCGCCTCGGTGTTTGCTGACGCCGGAATCCTGACGGGCGGTGATGCATCGGGCAACGTCGGTAACGACGGGATCGGCATTCATGTCTATGAAATACAGACCTGTTTTGCCGCCCCAGCCGCCGCTGGTCGCTGCCTGAGTGCAGGCTACTCCGTCGGGATCATAAACCCTTTGGCCTTGGGCGCCGCCGATAAGTTGCCGGAGATGCGCCGCATTGCCGCTGCTGATAGGAAATATTTGTCCGGCACATCGGGAATCAAGATATCCGACAATATACAGGCGCCGTCGCTGTTGGGGGACTCCGAAATATCTGCTGTTATGCACACACCATTCAAAATGATACCCCATTTCAATAAGTGTGGCGTAGATGGTTTCAAGCGTCTTGCCCCCGTCATGCGATAGCAGTCCCGGGACGTTTTCCAAAAGAAAAAATGCAGGCCGTTTGGCTGCAAGGAGCCGGACAACTTCAAAGAACAAAGTTCCTCTTGTGTCCTCGAATCCAAGCCGCTTTCCCGCAACAGAGAAGCTCTGGCAAGGAAATCCGGCACAGAGCAGGTCAAAGTCGGGCATTCCATCGGGGTTGATTTTTCTTGCATCGTCACAGTAATACTCTCCTTCCGTATCATATATGGCACAGTACGCCATGTTTGCGTGTTTATCGATCTCACAGTGACCAATGCATTCAAACCCACCGACAGCCTTCAAGCCTGAACGGAAGCCGCCGATACCGGCGAACATATCAAAAAATCGGATTGCCATAGAGCATCCGACCCGTCCTTATTTCTTGGTCACCTCACATTCCCATAGTGAAGCCCTGATCATCATCTTCGGACTTGTCTTCGTCCTCATCGGAATCGGCTTCAGAATTGTCAAAGGCAGGGCCTTCATCCTGCTCAAGATTGTCGTTCACTGTCCCGTTTTGACTCTCACGCTCGGTCTGTTCTCGTTCCAACTCGTCCTCGATAAGTCCGAGGAGGAACTGCCGCTGAGTCATGTTATTGCGCTGCAGGTAGTCCTTGATCCGCTGAAACAGATCCTCCGGCACCTGCACGGCAATGGTTCTTGTATTTACCATAGTGTTTCCTTCCTTCATCTGAGTTTTCGGGTGAAGTTCATCATCCAGCGCCCGACTAACAAGCTCTGCCATAGTCATGCTGTGATCCCGCAGGTACTGACTGACCTGTGCGTGAAGGTTGGCGTCAATCCGCACGGTGATCCCTTTCTTTCCGCTGTTAGGCATTGTTCTGACTCCTTTCCAAATAGTTTTTGAGAGCAGCTTCTACAATGTCCTCTAACGGAAGCTCCGTTTCCGAAACCAGCCGAAGAAGCGGCTCCGTAAGCTGAGGCGGGATTTCGATCTCGTATTTTGCTCTCATAGGCGCTTCACATTCCCATGACGGGACCGCTCTCGTCCTCGTCCATGCCTGCGGTCTGTTCTTCGGTCAGTTCCTCATCTGTCAGCATACGGAAGGAGTCCTCGCCGGGGACGACACCGAGGCTTCTGCCATTGTCGAAATCGCAATGCAGGGTTCCGATGTCATCCACAGCTCTAACCGTTCCTCTTGTGCCGCTCTCCACGGGGTTCGGATCGTTTCCCATGCTGAGAAGCATGATCCTCGTTCCAGGGGGATAGGCTTCCCTGTATCGTTGTGCCTGTCTGTGCAGGCGATCCCATTCGTTCATATGGGGTACCTCCTTGTTTTGTTCTGCTATGTTCTGCTTACTGTCGTATAGTTCCATCTCGTAGAGCACGCTGCCGTTGTTCTTGCGGGGATTGAGTACTTGGATTTTGGAACCGTCGAAACGGTAAGCACTGGCTTTACTGTAAGGCGACCAAAATCCAGAGCCATGATTGCAGGTCGACCATTTGTGATCCGGCTGATCCTTGATCTTTGAGTAAAAGCCGTTTGTCTGCACCTTCGTCACTACACGGGTCAGCCCGACGATGTCGGGATGGTATTGGTGCGAGGTCGCCACAATCTCGGTTCCGAGCTTAATGTGCCGCTTGAGGTCGGTGAGGTTCTTGATCTGGAGCGGCTTGCGGTCTTTCTTTTCTGCCGTCATAACTCCATCTCCGTTCCGTACAACTCGTCCGGCGACCAGCGGATCGTGAAATCCGTGTCCTCGATGTTGTCGCAGTGGTCATGCAGGAATTCCTCATCTGCATCCGCTCTCATGGTGAAGTACGCTACTTCCTCGGGCGTCGCCCCAACAGTTTCGCCCTCGCCGTAGAGATATGCTTCCACGTGAACGCCGACTTCCTGCTCAGCATCCAGCTCGTCCATGAAGTCCTCAAATGCAGCCCAACCCTCGAGATCATCTGCAGCCCTCGGAATACCGGCGGCGAGAAATTCCACTTGATTTTTGCCTACGGTAAGTGTTACCGCTGAAAAGAGTACAGCCATATATCACATTCCCCCCATGTCCATGCCTTCGTCCTCAGATTCCAATTCTTCGAGGAATTCATCCAAGGTTTTGTCGCTGTCAAAGTAGACGAAGCCGCCACTCACAAACTGACCGTCATGTTCCTCGGCGAAATACTCGCCGAAACCGGAGAAGTCGAAGTATTCCTCCATCTCGATGTTCATCCCGTACTCGTCCACGTTATCCACGAGGAAGTGCCCGATGTCGGACTCATTCTTTGCATCGGGGAGGAATCCAAACTCTTCGAGATGTTCTGCGACGGCGGCAATGTTGGCGGTACCCTTTACATCGGCAAGCTCAACAGCGGCGGTCAACTTGTTCCAATCTATATCACTGGTATCCAAAGAGCGGAGCATCTTGTTTGCCGCATACAGTCCTTCACTGCGGATGATCCCTTCGATACGTTCCTCCCATGCGCTATCATCTCCGTTTTTGAGTGAGAATTTGATTTCACAATCTTGGTCAGACGGAGCACCGAGTCTTACAAGAGCTTTTTTGATTGCAAGTTCTTCGCCGGGGAGCAGGAGCAGTTCGATGCGTCCGTTGTAATTGACCTCCGCACTGGCAAGGGTGCTTTCGTAGTAGTATTCGGGGAAGGTCTGTCCGTCGTACACCTCGGTCAACTTCTCAAAGGGCTTGTAGATGAGCAGCCCTTTTGCAGTGATCTGCGCCAGACCTCGGTCGATAAGCTCTTTGCCGATTGCGGCGTATTTCGGATCGTCTTCGTCATAGGCGGGGACGGAGCCTTCCGTGTTTAACACATACGCTCTGCCGATCTTTCCGTAGCTGCTGACATCTTGGCACAGCGTGAAGTGGTGGAGATTGAAGGTCAGATTGATGAGATTCTTCACTTCCTTGCTGTCCAGCTTGGAGATGCCAATGAGGAATTGGTCGTATTCGAGGGTATCGAAGCTCTCCATTCTTCTGGCGAGATAGTTCAGCTCATCCAGATTGGCGTACCGGTCTTTCAGAGCCGAGAATTCCTCCGGCCAGTAAACCTCCGTCACATAGACTGATTGCGCGGCATTTCTGTCTTCAACTGCGTGGATTTCAGCGAGTTTTGCGAACAGCTCGCTCTCGCTGATTGGAAAGCGGACGTCGACCTCGTGATCGGCGTTTCTGATTCTGATTTTGATCATAGATACCATTCCTTTCTGCGCAAATAATGAAAGGGCTGCCCTCAAGGATGTGTTCCAAGAGGCCAGCCCAATTCATTCCTTATTCTGTTAGAGGGGTTTGCCCCAAAATGTAGGGCAAACCTCTTTTCGTGGGCAGTAGAGTCGTCCTTACCTTAGAAAGACATACTCGAAAATATTTTTCTTAGAAAACGAAAAAAGGCGGCTTTCGGAAGAAAAAATCCTCCAAAAGTCGCCTCGAAATGCTGGGGTCGGTAGTTCAAGTCCTCTCAACAAAGAAAAATATCTTTTTTTTTGCACTTAAAAAAGGAGGCACGAAAAAACCCAGAAACCATGCGGTTTCTGGGTTTCCCGGTGCAATATCTTTTTTGGTTGCACAACATGGTTGCGGGGAATGGACTTGAACCAATGACCTCCGGGTTATGAGCCCGACGAGCTACCAACTGCTCTACCCCGCGATATTGCAAGAGTTATATTACCACAGTTTGTGCCGCCCGTCAACACCCAAACGAAAAAATATTTTGACGGTCTTCGCCGTCAGCCCTCCATCTGCCGCCCGAGGAATCCCGCCACCGTCTGCGCGAGCTTGAATTCCAGATCCGTCGCCGCCGGAGAGCCGGGGTGCGAGAGGAACATCACACAGCCGAGCACGTCGCCCTCGGCCAGGATCGGCGCGGCCACCGCGATGGCGTGATCCTCCGCCGACTCGACCGGCCGGGGCGCGCGGCTGCCCGAATCCGTGCGCACGGCGCGACGGTTTTCCATGATCTCCTCCAGCGCTTTGCTGACAGGTTTTTCCAGCAGTTCCTTTTTCCCGCCGCCGGATACGGCGATCATGCTGTCGCGGTCGCATACGGCGACCGTCCCGCCCGTGGACTTATAGAGCGATTCGCAGATCTCTGCGGCATAGCTGCTCAGCTCGCCCATGGGCGAGTATTTTTTGAAAATGACCTCGCCGTCCTTCTCCGTGTAGATCTCCAGCGGGTCACCCTCGCGGATGCGCAGGGTGCGGCGGATCTCCTTGGGGATGACGACGCGGCCGAGATCGTCGATGCGGCGAACAATTCCGGTTGCTTTCATATTTATCTTCTCCCTTGTGTTTTTAATGTCCGGCAAACCTATTGTTTACCAACCGCGGGAGATTATGCGCATTTCGCGCCGCCGTGACGAATTCTGACGACGAAGACGCGAGTTTTTGCCGCTGCATGCGTTGTCATTTTCTGACGGATGGCATATAATATATTTTAAAAGTCGCACAAAATGGCAGAACGGAGGCACGTTATGAGCGAGATCCTGAACAAAAGCCAAATGACGGAAGAAGATATCAAGCTTCGATACATCACCCCAGCGATTACCGCCAAGTGGGACGTTAAAAAGATCTCCATGGAAACGCGCCTGACCGATGGCAAAGTCAACATCAAGGGCAATCTGGTTTTCCGTGAAAAGCCCAAGCGCGCCGATTATCTGCTGTACCTGAACCCAAATAACCCGATTGCTGTGGTAGAGGCAAAGGACAACAATCACAGTGTTTCATTCGGTTTGCAGCAGGCCATGATGTATGCAAGAATGCTCGATCTCCCGTTCGCCTTCAGTTCCAACGGCGACGGCTTTGCCGAACACGATTTTCTCACCGGCGAGGAGCACGAGTTCGGGATGGACGAGTTCCCCTCCGAAACCGAATTGATCGAGCGTTTCCGGTGCGAATCCGCGCTGACACCGGAGCAGAAAACGGTGATCGACCAGCCCTATTATACCAGCCAGAACACCTATCCCCCACGCTATTATCAGCGCATTGCCATTAACCGGACGGTCGGCGCAATTGCGCGAGGGCAGGACCGGCTGCTGCTCGTTATGGCGACCGGCACAGGCAAAACCTATACGGCGTTCCAGATCGTCTACCGGCTGCTGCAAACCGGCATGAAGCGCAAGATCCTCTATCTGGCTGACCGCAACATTCTTGTAGACCAGTCCATTCAGCAGGATTTTTCCCCTCTTGAAAAAGTCATTCACAAGGTGAACTTTGCGAAGGATGACCGCACAACCATTACCGCGCATCAAGTCTATTTTTCCCTTTATCAGCAGCTTGTGGGCGACGATGACCAAGAGCATTTCAGCGAATTGTTTGCACCGGATTTCTTTGATCTTGTCATCGTGGACGAATGCCACCGCGGCTCTGCCAAAGAGGAGAGCCGCTGGCGGCGGATCCTTGATTATTTCAAATCGGCAACACAGATCGGCATGACCGCCACGCCGAAGGAAACAAAATATATTTCCAATCTCAGCTATTTTGGTGAACCCGTCTATACATACAGCCTCAAAGAGGGCATTGAAGACGGCTTCCTTGCGCCGTTTAAAGTCATTAACATCACCACCGACATCGGCGACGGCTGGCGGCCGAAAAAGGGGCAGCGGGACATCTATGGTGAGGAAATTCCCGACCGCATCTATACGAACAGCGATTACGATTACAGCATCATCATCGAAGACCGCATCCGGCAGGTCGCCTCGGAGATCACGCGCTATCTCAAGGGCACCGACCGCATGGCAAAGACCATCGTGTTCTGCGCGACCGAAGACGCCGCCGAGCGGATGCGCAAAGAACTGGTGAATCTCAACGCCGATATGGTGCGCAAAAACCCGGATTATGTGGTGCGGATCACCGGCAGCGATGTATACGGAAAAAGCAAGCTGAAATACTTCATCTCCACCAGCTCCGAGGGTCCCGTCATTGCGACGACCTCCAAGCTTCTCTCTACCGGAGCCGACTGTAAAATGACAAAGCTCATTGTGCTTGACGAAATGATCGGCTCCATGACCGAGTTCAAACAGATCATCGGCCGCGGCACACGGCTGCGCGAAAAAGAGGGTAAAACGCACTTCGTCGTTATGGACTTTCGCAACGTCACGCGCCTTTTTGCCGACCCGGAATGGGACGGCCCGATCGAGGTCATTATGCCCCCGTCAAGCGGCAAGTCTGCTCCCGCCGATCCGCCGTCAGCGCCGTCCGGTCCTGTTGAACCGCCGGAGCCGCCCAAACACAAGCCCATCGTGGACCGCCGCGGCTGCCGTGTAGAGATCATTCTCAAAACCGTATCGGTCTATGATACGAACGGAAAACTTCTCCGGCAGGAGAGCATCACGGATTACACGAAGGAAAATGTCCGCGGTGAATACGCCACGCTGGACAACTTCATCCGGCAATGGACGGCGGAGGAGAAAAAGGAAAATATCCGTGCTCTGCTGCGCGAGCGCGGCATCGATCTTGAGCAGATGAAAGCCGAGCAGGACATGGCGGACGTGGACGACTTTGATTTCATCTGCCACGTTGCCTTCGATAAAAAGCCGCTCACCCGCCGCGAGCGCGCGAACAACGTAAAAAAACGTGATTTCTTCAGCAAATACAGCGGCGATGCGCGGAAGGTGCTGGAAGCACTGCTGGACAAGTATATGAACACCGGCATTTACGAGATCGAGAAAACGGAGATCTTGAAGCTCGACCCGTTCGAGAAGCTTGGCAGGCCGCCGCGGATCGCCGCGCTGTTCGGCGGGCGGGACGGGTATCTGCGCGCTGTCCGCGAGCTGGAAAACGCCATTTATACAGAAGAGGTAGGTTAATTTAATGAGCAATCTGTCCGGATTTGTAAAGCGCATACGCGATATCATGCGGAACGATGCAGGCATCAACGGCGATGCCCAGCGCATCGAGCAGATCGCGTGGATGCTGTTTCTGAAGGTCTACGACGCCAAGGAGCAGGACTGGGAATTTGACGATGCGGCGTATGAGTCCGTCATTCCCGCTCCGTGCCGCTGGGTGAACTGGGCGCACGACGACAGATCCGGCGCGGCACTGACAGGCGACGCTCTGCTGGATTTCGTAAACAATACGCTTTTCCCGACGCTGAAAAAGCTCCCCGTAGACGCCTCCACGCCCATCCGGAAGGCGATCGTCCAGACAACGTTCGCCGACGCCAATCAGTACATGAAGGACGGCGTGCTTCTCCGGCAGGTCATCAACCAGATCGACGAGCTGGATCTTTCCGGCTACGAGGAGAGCCACGCCTTTAACGAGATCTACGAAACCATTCTCAAGGAGCTGCAAAGCGCCGGATCGGCGGGCGAATTCTATCCGCCCCGCGCCGTTACCGACTTCATGGCGCAGCGAATCGCGCCGCAGATCGGCGAACAGATGGCAGACTTTGCCTGTGGCACGGGCGGCTTTATCACAAGCTGGCTCAAAGAGTTAGAAAAACGTATCTGTACGACCAACGATCGGGAAGCCTACGGCGAATCTGTTTACGGCATAGAGAAAAAGCAGTTCCCGTACATGCTCTGCGTTACCAATCTGCTGCTGCACGGGCTGGACAATCCGCGCGTATTCCATGATAACTCGCTTCTCCGCGACGTGCTGGACTATACGGAAAACGATCAGTTTGACGTGATCCTTATGAACCCGCCCTACGGCGGCAGCGAAAAGGCAGACGTGAAAAACCATTTCCCGGACGATCTCGCAAGCAGCGAGACCGCCGATCTTTTCCTGTCCGTCATCATGTACCGGCTGAAAAAGAACGGCCGCGCGGCGGTCATACTGCCGGACGGCTTCCTCTTCGGCACAGACAACGCCAAGGTGAATATCAAGAAAAAGCTGCTCGGCGAGTTTGACCTGCATACGGTCATCCGTCTGCCGGGAAGCGTTTTTGCGCCCTATACTTCCATCACAACAAACATTCTGTTCTTTGACCGCACGCACCCGACGGAGGAAACGTGGTTTTACCGGCTCGACATGCCGGAGGGATATAAGCATTTCTCCAAAACAAAGCCGATGAAAGCGGAGCATTTCGCCCCGGCGGTCGAATGGTGGGAAAACCGGCGGGAGATCGCCGAGGACGGCTTTCCCAAGGCAAAGAAGTTTACGGCGCGGCAGCTTGCGGAGGATCTGGGATACAACTTTGACCAATGCGGCTACCCGCACGCGGAGGAGGAGATCCTTGACCCGCTCGATCTCATTCAGCGCTATCAGGAGGAGCGGGCCAGCCTGAACGCGGAAATTGACCGCGTGCTCGCGGAGATCACCGCCATCCTCGGAGGTGCACGGGAATGACGCCGCAGGAACTGAAAAACAGCATTTTGCAGCTCGCCATACAGGGCAAACTGGTGGAGCAGCGCCCGGAAGAGGGAACCGGCGAGGAGCTGTACCGGCAGATTCAAGCCGAGAAGCAAAAGCTCATCCGCGAGGGAAAGATCAAAAAAGAAAAGCCTCTGCCCGATATCGCAGAGGATGAAGTTCCGTTTGATATTCCGGAGAACTGGAAGTGGGTTAGAATGAGCTCGGTTATTTCACTCCTTTCTGGGTCTGATCTTACCCCCGATAAGTATAATTCTCGAGAAAAAGGTATTCCTTATATTACCGGCGCAAGCAATATTGAAAACGGCATAGTAACTATTAATCGTTGGACTGATCGCCCAACCAATATTGCTTTCAAAGGAGACCTTCTGCTAACATGCAAGGGAACGGTTGGAAAAACCGCGATTTTGCAAGAAGATAAGGCACATATAGCAAGACAGATAATGGCGCTGACCCCCATAGTCATAGATACGGTTTTTATAAAATACTTCACCGAAGCTCAAACCCTGTTTCTTAAATCGCGGGCCAAAAGCATGATTCCAGGGATTGAACGCAACAGTATCTTGAATTTAGCATTCCCCCTCCCCCCGCTTGCCGAGCAAAAGCGTATTGTCGCGAAAATCGAAGAGCTGCTGCCGCTGATCGACCGCTACGAGAAGGCATGGGGCCGTCTGGAAGAATTTAACAGACGATTTCCGGCGGATATGCAGAAGTCGCTCCTGCAAATGGCGATACAGGGCAAGCTCGTCGAGCAGCGCCCCGAAGAAGGCACCGGCGAGGAACTGTACCGGCAGATTCAAGCCGAGAAGCAAAGACTCATCAAGGAAGGCATAATCAAAAAAGAAAAACCTCTGCCCGATATCGCAGAGGATGAAGTGCCGTTTGAGATTCCGGAGAGCTGGAAATGGGTACGTTTTTCTGATCTCACTCTACTGATGTCAACGGGGCCTTTTGGCAGCATGCTACATAAAGCAGACTATGTAACCGACGGAATTCCTCTCGTAAATCCGGCGAATATAATGGGAGATCGGATTATTCCATCCAAAAAAATGATGGTTTCTGCGGCTACCGCCGAACGGTTGGAGTCTTACGTTTTACGGCCCGGTATGATTGTAATGGGGCGGCGTGGCGAAATGGGAAGATGTGCTGTGGTAGGCGAGCGGGAAAAAGGCTGGCTTTGCGGGACAGGCTCTTTTTTTGTCACACCAACTTCCGAAATGTTCGTTAGCTACTTAACTATGCTGTTTTCAACGCCCTATGCCAAAAGCTATTTGGTTGGTGAATCTGTTGGTACAACTATGAATAACTTGAACCATAAAATCCTAAGCGCAATGCCTGTCTCTATCCCTCCGCTTGCCGAGCAAAAACGAATCGTCACAAGATTAGAACAACTTCTTCCTCTCTGTGAAAGATTAAAAAGAGAATGAGGTGAGCCTTATGTCGAGAAAAAACATATTTGAGCTGATTAATGAAACCTATGACTTGAAAAGCGAGCTTGAACGCATAAAGAGACTTTTTGTAAATGAAAAGATTGTAGAATATGCTTACGAAAGATATTGTTCCGTTCTTGATGCGGTAAGACTAGTTGGATTTTCTACATGGAAAAATCGTGGGCGTTGTGTAGACGCAGATGAATTTCTTTCCGCTCTGGAATATGATAACAATCTGTGGAGAAAGGCGCCTTATGAGAACGACGAACTGTTTAAACTTATTGAAATAGTCTATAATTTTTGGTATATAGCTTTTAACTATCGATATGCAACAACGACTTTTTCTGAAAACGGCGAAAGGAAAAAGAGGTTTTTTCTCCTCAAAGAGAATCTGGATGAATGTCTCTCCCAGTACAACTATAAAGGAGAGTATTTTCCTGATCTGGAACAGCTGATTGTTGTGGAGGACAAGCCAGAAGCGACAGCGGTTGCGGAAATTGTAGATAAGGAAGTTTCCCGTAAGGTTCTTCGATATAATCACTTCACGTTGAAAGGCGACCTGAAAGCAAAGAAAGAAATCCTGGTTGCGTTGGGATCTGAACTTGAATCGAAGCGCAAACAGCTTCACGGAATAGATTCGTCTTTAGAAAGCGACATTTTCTACATGCTCAACAATATGGACCTGCGGCACAATAACAGAGCACATGAGAGCAAGTATTATAAAAAAGCTGTGGAAGAAATGGATGAGGGGGCTCTGGAAAACTGGTACGATGAGCTCTATCAAATGATTTTGTTGGCATATTTGCGGATGGAGCAAGAAGATAGAGCGGTGAAAGTAAAAGAATTGAAGAAGATCGTTCCTGGCACTTGATATATCAGTTGTCTGTTTTTAATCGTTCTTTTCCTGCCGAATATTGTCGAACGAATTAACGGCATCTTTATGGGGAATTTGTTGAAATAAGACATAAAATATGCTATTTTATCCGTGTAGTAGATCAGCTGAAGGAAAAAATCGATATGGAGGCGATATTATGAAACTTCGCGTGCTGATCGCCGACCCGGATCCGGATCTCCAACGAACGATAACGGCTGCGCTTTCTCAGGAGAGAGACATGGAAGCGGCAGGCTTTTCGTCCGGCGGGACGGAGACCCTTTCTCAAATCCAGTCGCTGCGGCCGGATGTGGTGCTGCTGGAGCTCGTTCAGCCGCGGCTCGACGGGCTGAGCGTACTGCGCCGGCTCGCCGAAGCGGAGAGCGCGCCGCCGGTAGTCGTTCTCACCGGATTTGTCAACGCCGCCATTGTTGCCGAGTGCGCAAGGCTTGGCGCGGCATATTTTATCCCCAAGCCCTGCGACCCCGGAGCGCTTCTGCAGTGCCTGCGGCAGTACGCGAAGGCGGAAACGAGACCGCCAGCCGCCGTCCCCGGACTGGCCCCCGCGCCGAAGGTGCCGGCTCCCGCGCCCGCACAACTGGAAAGCGCCGTCACTAACCTTCTCCACGAGATGGGCGTACCGGCGCATATTAAAGGCTTTCAATACCTGCGTGCAGGGATCCTTTTTACGATCCGCGGTGCGGGCTCCGTCGCCGGAATAACGAAGGTGCTGTATCCGGAGATCGCCAAAAGGTTTTCTGCGACGCCTGCCTGCGTAGAGCGGGCAATGCGCCATGCGATCGAGATCGCATGGAACCGCGGCGACTTCGAGATGCAGCAGAAAATCTTCCGCGGCACCATCTCCGGAGCCAAAGGAAAACCGACAAACGGCGAATTCATCGCCCTGCTTGCCGAGCATATAGCGCTTCGTTTCAAGAGCGCAAATCTATAATCTTCCAAAACGCTTCCCGTTCGGTTTCCGGTGGACATGCGCCGGCGTCGGACGGGAGGCTTTTTTATCCTGTTTCTTGCCCGTTCTTACGGAATGTGCTATCATAAAACCCAAACACAGAAATGGAGCGAAAGACTATGGTATTTATCTGTTACCCCAAGTGCACGACCTGCCAGAAGGCGCGAAAGTGGCTGGACGAGCACAAAATTGCCTACGAGCTCCGCGACATCAAGACGGCGAATCCCGCCTGCGACGAGCTGGCAGCGTGGCACGAGCGCAGTGGTCTGCCGCTGAAGAAATTTTTCAATACCAGCGGTCTGCTCTACAAGTCCATGGAACTCAAGGACAAGCTGCCCGGCATGAGCGAGGAGGAGATGCTGCGGCTTCTTGCTGCGGACGGGATGCTGGTCAAGCGCCCGCTTCTGGTCGGGGACGATCTTGTCCTCGTCGGATTTAAAGAGGCCGAGTGGGAGCGTGCTCTGAAAGCGCAGTAAAAAAGCCGAACCCCTGCCCAACCTTTTGCGGTTATTTATAGCACGATAACAGGAAAACCGACACTATTTCATTCCAGAAACGTTCTATATAGAATAAGAGAAGCCCCTTGAGATCATGGATCCCAAGGGGCTTTTGGTCCGAGTAGCGCGGCTCGAACGCGCGGTCTCCTGCTCCCAAACTTATCGGGAATACTTTTTCCGCTCGTTTATAGCGGTTTTCAGCAGTTTCCTATTTGTTTTACTTACTCTTTGACGCTCTTATCTCCACTGTTTCCGGGTGTTCCAGCGCCGTCTGTGGTAATCTATGTGGTCAAAAACGCTTCCCGCCCGGTTTCC
>ERZ773147.816-NODE-816-length-35884-cov-7.468392_pt1 | contig 35884 bp, 28 predicted proteins | sample MGYA00580851_ERZ773147 | MGnify/ENA primary metagenome ERZ773147 (study PRJEB29015, sample SAMEA2737818) | human gut metagenome | biome: human gut; feature: human-associated habitat; material: faeces | place: China | collected 2012 ... | reverse complement strand
ACCTTTTCACCAGAAATACCCTTAACACCTGTGAGGATCAAGTTTTGCTTATCCAAAGTAGCGGTGATAGAGTTTGGAGTTTCTGAAACAAACTGAACGTCACTGCGTCTTACCTTCTTGCCATCCTTGTAGATATCGAAGTAACCAGATTCTGCATCAGGAACATAGTACTCATAAGATGCTGCGGATGCGCTTGTGCCTGCATCAACCTTGTCACCCTTGACGCCTTGATAGCCCTTGTCACCCTTGACGCCTTGATCGCCCTTCTCGCCTTTCTCGCCCTGAGGACCACGAGCCAAGTTGTCTGTCTTTTTACCATTCTCATACCAGTAACCATCGGCACCGATAGTCCATGCAGTACCAGGAGCGCCATCCTTACCATTTGAAATAGTGACTGATTTTCCATCACTGAGCTTTACAGTAATACCATCACTAGTTTCTGTTACTCCGGTAACAAGACCACCACCCTTAATCAAATTCTGAATGGTCTCAATTGCTTTTGCATTAGAATCAATCTGCTGTTGCAAATTACTAATGTCATCATCGTAGTCCTTACAAGAAGTAAATGTGCTTACCGAGGCAATTGTCAATGCACCCATAAGCAGCGCGCTAAAATACTTTCTTTTCATACGGTAATAATTTATAAAGTTATACGATTTTCCTAGCCTTTCGGCAGGAAGTTATTAATTAATTCTCTATATCGAATTAAGAGTTCCGTTTGATGAAAAGAGTCTGCACTCTTAGAAAAGTTCTTCGTTCTCTTTCAAAGGTCCTCTTAGAAAAGTTATTTTTTATCGTTCTTAAATATTGTGGCTTTTTATGACCACTCAGTTCTTATCGTCTTTGAAATATCTCCAGCCGGGAGATTTTTCATGCTGCAAAAGTAAGTATATTTTTTGAAACTTGCAAGTTTTTGAGCATTTTTTTTCCAAAAAAAGGCTAATTTTCTTATGTTTTTTATAAAATAGCCCCCATATTGGGCTTCTAACCCGTCCATTTTCCCTGTTTTCCTCCATTTTGCCGATATAAAACCTACACCTTATTATATATAGGGGAGATTGGCGGTCCTACACCTTATTATATATAGGAGCTTCATACAATTCGGAGATTGGGTGCTAAAGAATAGGAAAGAGATAAAAAACAAAGCGGTATTTTTAGAAACTTTTCTCCACTGACAAAACGTGATTCTATGATCAGATTTGGCATTATTAAATATAAATATGTTAAAGAATCCACTTTAGAATGATTTTTCTTGCTAAAAAGTTTGTATTGTCAATGATTATTCGTATCTTTGCAGCAACAGAATCCGCCACGCTTCCCATTAGAACAGCGAACCAGGGCGGGTCTTTTGCTTTTTATGAGTACATTAAGATTATACACTAAGCAGGCTCTTTCTATTTCTGAACAAATAGAACTACTAAAAAGTAGAGGCTTAAATATTGCTGATTCATCCAAGACTGCAAAATTTCTTGGAGAGGTCAGTTATTTTCGTTTTGTTCAATACCTTCGTCCAATGGAGGCAGATAAAACTTCACATCAATTTAAGCCTAATAGTAGATTTGAAGATGCCGTAGCTCTCTACAACTTTGATATGGAGTTGAGAGACTTGATGTTCAAAGCTATCCAACGATTAGAGATAGCTTTGCGCACAAAAATTATACAAGAGTTCTCATTGGAACATGGACCATTTTGGTTCTTTGATACAAGCCTTGCTGATGACGAACATAAGTTTATTGAGAATATGAACTCCATAGACAGAGAGCTTCAACGTAGTAAAGAGGACTTTATCAAGGAGCATAGGCGCAACTATGACAAGCCAATTTTCCCACCAGCATGGAAAACTCTTGAACTGGCATCTTTCGGTACGCTTTCAAAACTCTATTACAATTTCTGTGACAAGAAATTGAAGAAGCGTGTAGCTCGTCAGTTCAATCTTCCTCAGCATGAGGTATTGGAAAGCTGGATGCGTAGCGTAACTGTCTTGAGAAACTGTTGCGCTCACCACTCACGCCTCTGGAACCGTTATCTTTCTACAGCTCCTCAAATGAGCGCTTCTTTACGTGGTGCATGGGTGAACATAGAAGGTGTAGATGCAAACAAAGTATATGCTATAGCCTGTTGTATTGCATATTGGCTTGATTCCATGGGATACGGATTGGACTTCAAGAACAAGCTCAAATCCTTACTCGCTTCTTATTCACAGGTAGATCCGACCGCTATGGGTTTTCCTGAAAATTGGATTTCCGAGCCCCTATGGAGATAACTTTACAGACTCAAAAACAAGTTAGTCTGTCGGCAGTGAACTTTTCACTATCGACTGCTTTTTAATTAACGGCCCTACACCTTATTATATATAGGAGCTTCATACAATTCGGAGGTTGGGTGCTTAAGAATAGGAAAGAAGTATAATATTTCAAAGAGGGTGTGTCATAAATTCATGGCACACCCTCTATAAGGTCTGTACCTTAATATATATAGGGGCATATCGGTGAGAGTGTAGAAGCATCTACCAGGAATGTTGTTTTCTGCAGATTACCGAAAAAAATCCGTTTTTCTTTGGTATTATTCCCAAATAGTTGTATCTTTGCACAAAATTACAAGTAATACTGGAGATATGAAGCAAGATACTAAAAGAATACCTTATGGACGCAATGACTTCGTACAAATCATAGAGCAAAACAATTACTATGTGGACAAGACGATGTATTTGCCAGCATTGGAAGATGAGGCGGTAAACCTCTTCTTTATCCGTCCTCGCCGTTTTGGCAAGAGCGTATTCATCAGTATGCTCCAAGCTTATTATGATTGTAGCATGAAGGATAAGTTCAAGGATCTGTTCGGCAATCTGTGGATTGGCAAGAATCCTACTCCCCTTCAAGGTAAATATCTGGTTCTCTATCTTGATTTTTCGCAAGTAGGCGGACGTATCGACCAACTGGAAGACAAGTTTAACCGTTATTGCAAAGTGAAGCTGGATAGTTTTGTGGATGTCTACCGTCAATACTATTCGGAGGATTTTGTAAAGAAGGTCTTCGAGGCGGAAGACGCCGTAGACAAGTTGATACTTATCAACGACGAATCGAAGAAGCTGAATCTTCGTACCTATCTCATCATTGACGAATATGACAACTTCACCAATACGGTGCTCAACGAGCAGGGTGAAGGAGTATATCGTGCCATTACCCATGCTGAGGGTTTCTATCGTGATATCTTCAAGAAATTCAAAGGTTCGTTTGAACGTGTCTTTATGACGGGTGTGAGTCCTGTGACGCTCGATGACGTGACCAGCGGTTTCAACATCGGATGGCATATATCCACCAAGAAGCAATTCAACCAGATGTTAGGCTTTTCTACAGAAGATGTCTATCAGATGTTCAACTATTATAAGGAAAAGGGCGAAATTGCAGCCAATGCCAACATTGATGACATTGTTAACGAGATGAAACCCTGGTATGATAACTATTGCTTCTCGAAGAGTGCCTTGACATCTCAAAGTAAGATCTTCAACTGCGATATGGTGTTTTATTATCTGCGCAACTATCTGAGCTCTGGCAAGGGCCCTGAAGAGATGATAGACCCTAACACCAAGACCGACTATAACAAGATGAAAAAGCTCATCCAGCTCGACAAGCTAGATGGCGACCGAAAGGGCGTGATTCGCACGATTGCCGAGAAAGGAGAGATTGTGACTACACTCTATGACACCTTCCCTGCAAGAATGATAACAGACCCGCAGGTATTTCCAAGCCTGCTGTTTTATTATGGCATGCTTACCATCAAGGCTACGAGAGGAGCAAAGCTTATACTCGGAATTCCGAACAACAATGTGCGCAAGCAATATTATGAATATCTGATAGAACTCATGGATGCAAAAGCCTATGTCAATGTAAACAAGCTTACTGACTATTACTACGACATGGCATATGAAGGCAAGTGGCATGAAGCCTTGCAATACATGGCAGATTCTTATGCCAAGATTTCTTCCGTGCGTGACGGAATAGAGGCTGAACGTAACATGCAGGGATTCTTTATGGCATATCTCAGTCTGAACGATTACTATTATACTGCGCCAGAACTGGAGTTAAGTCATGGGTATTGTGATTTCTTCTTATTGCCAGACCTTACGCATTATGAGGCTAAGCATAGCTATATCATAGAACTGAAGATGCTGCCGAAGAAAGATTTCAATGTAATTTCCAAAGGGGAAAGCAAGACGAAAGCCGAACTGCAATGGGACGAGGCTGTGGAGCAAATCAACCGATATGCTGCAGCCCCAAGAGTAGAAGTTCTAAGGCAGGGGACTCAACTGCATAAAATCATCATGCAATTTGAGGGTTGGGAACTAAAGAACATGAAGGAGGTATAAATATCCAGAGAAGAGGGTGTGTCATCAGTCCATGGCGCACCTTCTTTTACCTTTAATAAAGGCTGGACAGCAAGCCCCGAACGCCTAACAGACTAACGAATCGTATTACACCAAGCCGCCTCATTCTGATAACTCAAGTGCTTCATTCAGCTAACAGAGCTACTTCGTTCAGCCAACGCAGCCATATTATTCAGCCAACGAATTTGACTCTTCCGCCCAGCGCAGTCGTATCTTTAACCCAACGAAGTCGAATCTTCCGCCCAGCGCAGTCGTATCTTTAACCCAACGCAGTCATATCTATCGACCCAATGAAGCGTATAAACCTGTTAAATGACGTACATGATTTCATCTACTTACTTAAACTGGCTGCCCATTACACCTTATCATATATACTGGCATTGATGTGAATATCGGAAAAAACTTTGGGTAATCCAGAGATTAATCGTAACTTTGTTGGCTGTTTACTAAATTGTTATACAACAAAGCACTTCATTCAACATAATATTCACATAAAAATGATACTAAGAATAGAAATTCCAAAAGAACTTATTCGGCAAGATGCAGAAATCGTCATCAAAGTAAGCAACAGAAACAACGCATTGGGATATGTCATAGAGAATGGTAGCGAACATGATGCGCAGCAAATAGCCAAAGAAGACATGAATGCCTGTCCGACGCTGGGCGAATATGTCAGGGAACTCACCCAGCGACTCTACAAGAATGGCAAATACCGGTCTGCCGATATATATATGGGCACCTTGCGCAGTTTCATGAGATTCCGGAAAGAGAAAGACCTGCTGATTAGCCAACTCGACAGCCTCATCATGGAAGATTACGAGAGTTATCTGAGAAAGAACGGTCTCACGCTGAACACCATCTCTTTTTACATGAAGCGTCTACGAGCTATCTACAACAAAGCCCTGGAGCAATATGGGCTGGAAGACCGCAAACCCTTCGCCCACTCTTTCACCAAGAACCCTCCGACTGCCAAAAGAGCACTTACAGCGGAAAACATCCATCAGATAGTCGCTGCAACAACCATCACCGAGGAGGAAGCACTGGCGAGAGATCTCTTCCTCTTCAGTTTCTACACCCGAGGCATGTCGTTCGTAGATATCGCCTTTCTTGAAAAAGGAAGCCTTAAGGACGGGCAGCTTATATACAAGAGGAAGAAAACGGGTAAAGAACTGAGAGTGGCATGGCGCCCCTGCATGCAAGAGATTGCAGACCGCCACCCTTCCCTCGACGGCAAGCATCTGCTGGGCATTGTTAACCAGAATATAGTCACCGATGTCAGGAAACAGTATCACTACCGCCAATGTAGGGTGAACAAGGCATTGCAGAAGTTTGCCCGGCGCATCGGCATGCCTATGAAAGTAACGATGTACTGCGCCCGTCACTCCTGGGCTACCATCGCCAAGGAGAAGAACATCCCCATCAGCGTAATAAGTGACAGCATGGGGCACAACTCAGAGAAAATCACGCGCATCTATCTGAAAAGTATCAATGACGATGTGATAGACAGATACAACGATATGCTTATCGAAGCTATCAGTATATGAGAGGGAGGTAGAGTTATTCCGCCAACGATGCAGGAGAAATTACGTCACGACGTAGCAGTAGCTACGTCACGACGTAACAACAACTACGTCCCGACGCAGTGACAGCTACGTCGTGACGCAGTTTCAGAAGCATCCTACCCATTATCAAGTAAGGCTCTTTTGAAGTTCGAAAGAGCCTTTTTTGAATCTAAAGTAAGCCTCACTTCCATTTTTGGTGATAAAAAGACGAAAAAGGGGCTATATTGAACGCAAAAAACCTTGTTTTATTCAGTCGTTGCACCAAGCATTCCAATGAATAGAAAAACAAAAAGTAAGCAAGAATCACTTGAATATCAGCTAATTACGCCAGTTTTGGCATGCCTAGGGCGTGGCAATAGGTGGCAATAAGGTGACAATAGAAATAGGGACTACTGTCACCATTAAACCATTGTATACCAGTAAGTTAATATGCGTGTGGCAAATGTGGCAATAAAATCGAGAAAAAATTTTCTCATGCAGATATTTAGGGTTACCTTTCCATTCCATAGCATATCTCCCGGCTGGAGATATCACAAAAACAATAAGGAATTAGTGGTCATAAAAAGCCACACGATATATAAGAACAATTAAATAACTGTTCTAAGAGAACCTTTGAAAGAGAACGAAGAACTTTTCTAAAAGTGCAGACTCTTTTCATCAAACGGGACTCTTGATTCGATATAGAGAATTAATTAATAACTTCCTGCCGAAAGGCTAGGAAAAACGTATAACTTTATAAATATTTACCGTATGAAAAGAAAGTATTTAAGCGCGCTGCTTATGGGTGCATTAACAGTTGCATCTGTAAGTACCTTTACTTCTTGTAAGGATTACGATGACGACATTAGCAATTTGCAAAAGCAAATTGATGCTAATGCTACTGCTATCAAGCAGATCGAGGATCTGATCAAGGGTGGTGGTGTCATCAAGACTGTTTCAGAAGCTACTGACGGTGTTACTGTAACATTGAGCAACGGTCAGTCTTTCAACATTAAGAATGGTACTAATGGTGTTGATGGTACTCCTGGTACTGCTTGGACTATCAGTGACGATGGCTTCTGGATGAAGGATGGCGAAAAGACGGATTACAAGGCTATTGGCGAAAAGGGCGACACTGGTGCTCAGGGGCCTCAGGGTCCTCAGGGTCCTCAGGGTCCTCAGGGTCCAGCTGGAGCTGCTGGTTCTGATGCAACTGCTGCTTCTTATGAGTACTACGTTCCTAACGCTGAGACAGGTTACTTCGACATTTATAAAAATGGCGAGAAGGTAAAGCAGAGCAATGTTAAGTTCGTTCAGGAAACTCCAAACTCTATCACCGCTTCTCTGGATAAGCAAAACTTGATCCTCACAGGTGTTAAGGGTATTTCTGGTGAAAAGGTCGTTATTTCACTTACTGGTGATTTGACAGGCTTGGTATTCATGCCAAATCTCTACTTGGATGGTATTGAGACTTTGACTTATGACTACTTGCATGGTGAATACTTAGAGCATAAGGAAAATTTGACTGGTGTTAGCCGTTTGACTACTACAGATGGTACCACCCATAAGACAATCACAGGTCTTGATAACTATTTGCCAGACAGATTGAACAATTCATTAGCCGTTGCTCCTGCTGCTGAAACTTTGTACAATTATGGTCCTGCTTGGGGTGTTAAGTATCACATGAATCCATCAAATGCTGATATGGCATACGAGGATATTACGGGCTTCAATCTCCTTGAGCCAACAATCTTGAATTATCATACTCGTGCTACAGCTTCAGTGCTTGGAAATATTACTTCTCCAGAGTTGAACGATGCAGGTAAGGCTCTCTTCAATACTTCTAATGGTATTGTTACAGCAGGTTTGAAGATTCAGCATCCTGAAAAGTTGGAACCATTCCCAACTGTTAAAGATAAGAATGAAACAGCTAATACGATTGCTTTGCAGGCTAAGACTGCTGCAAGTTCAGTAGCTGAAGGCAAGGTTACTTCTGATTATGCTTTGATTCAGCCACAGAAGGCTTACCTCGAGGCATTGTACTGGAGATTGAAACCTCATTATGCTGGAGCAGGTTTGCCTAATACCCGTATGGGTGATGAAACAGGTGTTCCTGTAGATAAGTACTTCGGCACAACTGCTGATGATGTTACCAAGAAGGTTCACGTTTATGACTCACCTCAGGAGGCTTTGGCAGATCCAGATGGTGCAGCTCTTGAACTTTACTATAACAGCGCTGAGGGTATTGATATTGCAAGCTACCTCGGACTCCATATGATGGTAGAGGATGTTAAGCAGTTTACTCCTGGTACTCCTAATAAGCTTGGTGTTAACCTGAAGGAGATGTCATTAGAAGAAGGTAAGGATTGGGGCTTGACTTATCAGTTTAACCTCGTTGAGTACAAGGTAGACGGTAACGCTACAATTGATAGCCGTTATGCTAAGTGGGTTAACAAAGACGCTGGTATTCTCCGTGCATGGAATGTTGATGCAGAGGGTAATCCAACTTCTGAGTCTGCTACTTCTATCGACCGTGAGCCATTGGTTCAGGTACTCGTTAAGCGTGGTGACCAGGTGGTTTTGGATGGTTACATCTTGATTCACATTACACGTCAGAACCCTGAGGTTGCTCCTAATAAGGCAATTGATTTGTTGACGAAGGATGCTAAGTTCGATCTCTGCAGTGATATTGATGATTTGAAGACTACATGGGCTCAGTTCTCTGCAACTGTATTGACAGAGGGTCTTGAGAATATGACAAAGAAGGACTTCGATGAGCAGTATACTATTGATCAAAAGGGCACATACGGTACTGATGCTGCTGGTAATACTACTTTGGATCTGAAGATGTTCAAGGCTGCTCCTGAGAAGGGTGGTACATACAACGCTGCTGATGATCTTGGTAATATCGAGTACTTCGGTAATACAGAGGGTACAACTAACCATGCCTTCAAGTGGCACTTAACTGCTGCAGATCTTGAGAAGTTGACTCATGATCAGGTTAATCCTGTTACTGTAACTCGCTATGTACGTTACATTGGTAATGCAAAGGCTAAGTATCCTTACATCTATGTTAAGTTGACTTACAACTTGTCACGTGCCAATAAGAACCAGACATTCGGTGAGTTGATTCCTGAGTACTGGAAGGGACTTGATGGTTCTGAAAATGGTAAGGAAGCTGTTATCTTCGATGTTAAGGAGCCTACAAATGGTGGCGATATCAATGCTATTAGCCGCAAGGTTACTTCTAATTTGAAGGGTAATGTTGCTAAGTTAGTAGGTCCTCACAAGTATTACTTCGTTCCTGAGCCTGTTGTAGTTGGTGGTTATACAATCACTCCACAGAGCAGTGCTACTGATACCAAGTGGAACAAGTTGTTCTGCAAGTATATCACTGGCGACTCTCACGTATTCAGTAAGGCTAAGTTGCAGGAAACTCTTGAGGGTTGTGCTATTGACTACGCAGAAGGTGCATTCAATAATGTTAATCTCTATGCAGTAAAGGGTACTTCTTATGTTAAAATTGCTACATTGAATGCTACTACTAGTGAGATTACATTGGAAAAGAATGCAACAACAAAGGCTGTATTGAATGCGATTGGTTATGAGCCTGCGAATGCTAATATCCAGAAGGAGCTCCGCTCTTGGGTAGGTGTTGTAACTGAGAATACTTGTGGTGTAGCTGAGTTTGTTAAGGATGGTATCTTCCTGACATCTTGGGAGCGTCCAATCAACTTGATTGATGTTGCTACAGAGCCACGTATCGATGCTAACACCAATGGTAACGTTATCTACGCTCTTGATCTCTTCAAGTTGTACGACTGGCGTGGTTGGAATACTGCTACAGTTTCTGAGGCAGGTTGTGTCGCTAACCAGAGTAATATGTGGGGTGACCACCTCTGGTTCTGGGGTTACTACAATGTGAAGTCTATCACTATCGATACTACACCTGCTAAGGTTAAGACAACTCTTGGCGGTGGTAGCTGGACTACAATGGATCAGATTAGTAACCAGGTTGAACTCAAATGCGGTAATGTAAGTGGTAATGCTGCAGATCCTAAGACTAAGGGTCAGGTAACTTACACCAACGATTTGACTTCTTACAACTCTGCAAGTCAGAATGCAGCTTTGACAACCTTCATGGAGGCTAATAAGGCTAAGTTCGGTACTATCTGGTACTACAACAATGGTGGTAACGTAGAGACCTTCAAGGTAAGAGTTCCTATCACTATCGCTTACGAGTGGGGTGAGTTTACTACTGAGGTTGAGTTCACAATCAACGGTACAATCGGTGATTAAGACATTTATTGAAAAGGAAATTAATAATTAAGCTCTAATTAGAGGGTGCGCCTAAAAGAGCGGCGCACCCTCTTTTTATTTAAAAATGTGACGGGTATGAAAAAAACTATATTATATTCTCTCTTGGCTATATTGGTCTTCTCATTATGCTCATGCGGTGATAAAAAGAAAAGTCGCGAACAGCAGGTTGATGAATTCAGAAGCGAATTGACAGAAGAAGATACGGCTGCTATGTTGAAACTTTGTGATGATGCCATGGCGCAACTCAAGGCAAAGGATTATAACGCAGTGCTTGCCAATTTGCATGAATATACCGATTCTACGCAAGAAGTGAAACCTCTCACAGAAGAAACAAGACAAAGATATCTTAACAAGTTTAAGATGTTCCCTGTATTGGATTATACACGCGTATATTACTCATTCCAGTTGCAAGGCTGCAATGATGTGAAATATGATGTTACCTTTGCAACGGCAAAACAGGCTGGAACCGCTGAACCGGCAAAGACAGCTTATATGTTCAATCCTGTGAAAGTAGACGGCACTTGGAAACTGTGTGTAAAGACGGCTACTGACGAAATAGATTTGAACATGCGCTAATAAAACATTTAAACTTACCTATTATGAAAAAATCATTGTTTGTCATATTACTGGCTTGTATGTCTGCACCCTGTTGGGCTCAGATACAGCGCACTGCTGTATTTGATTTCAGTCAGCCACTCAGCCTTACTCCTTCCATAACTCCACCTGAAGGTAATAGTAATGAAGTTCCCGTTACTGATAATGTTTTCTCTAATGGCGACATTACTATTGATTTTGAGTGGGGTAATCAGGGATTGGGTACATCCATCTTGAATTTTACTAATCCCTATACTCATGAAGTCACCTATTATCTCAAAGTCAGTCAGCAGGCTTTGATGAAAGTGCATGCACCTGTTATCGGACGTCTTGACAGAGTATCTTTCTCTGATGATAGTAGTGTAGGTGATCTCCGAGTGACAGACGATGAATTAGGAAGTCAGGAAGATGGATACAAGACATGGATTAATGATAAAAAGCAGGATATCCATGACTTAATATACAAAAACAGTTTTTCGAATGCTCAATTGAAAAAGATTACGGTACTCTATACCATGCCGTCTACCATTCTGATAGCTACAGGTGATTTGGAGAATGGCAGTGTTTTAGAGTACTTTGAAAACATGCATCTTACATTCGACCGCAACATGCTGGTTAAAGATGCATCCAAAATCACACTCTCTGATGGAACGAGCAGCGAAACGCTTTCTGCTACTGTAAAAGACAATGTGGTGACCTTATCTGCTGCTAGCCAGATAGCAAAGAATGGTACATATACACTTACGGTTCCTGCAAAGAGTTTTGTTGATAAGGAAGGCTTTGAGAACAAGGAAATGAAATTCTCTTTTGTCATCAAGGCTCCTTTTAGTCCTGTTTCGATTACTCCTGCAGCGGGAACCGTTGAAACTTTACCTCTTACTATTGCCGTAGACTTCGGAGAGAAGGTTGGATATGTAGATGAGGCTGCCAGCGTGAAATTACTGAAAGATGGTAACGACTATCTGATAGCAAAGGCTGTCAAGGCATCTGATACGAAAGTTAATTTTGAAATACAGGGCGCTGCAGGTGCTATCTCAAAGAAGGGTACTTATAAACTTATTGTTCCTGCTAATGTAGTTTGCAACGACAAGAAGGGCGATGCCGAATGGGAACGCTACAATAAGGCTTTTGATGTAGAATATGTTGTTGTCGGTTCTGCGGCTTACCTGAAAGCCCAAGAACTGTTGCAAAACAAATCGGTGGGTTATCCTAAGGTCACAAGCGCGGCTTACGTAGCATTGGACAATGTTGTAAAGAATGAAGCATCAACAGATGCAGAATTCAAGGCTGCTATTGATGCTTATTATAATGAAACGGATGTTCTTCTTCCTGAGAACAAGAAGTGGTATAAGATAGCCAGTGTAAATAAGGATGGTAAATCATTGTATCTTGCTGTAAAAGAAAAGCAGGTTCTATTGGTAGACAATATTGATGAAGCTTGTGCTTTTGAGGCGTTAGATAATAGTGGAGTCTTCACCTTGGGTGATGCTGATGACAATATGCTGAATGTCAATGGAGTGACAGCTGATGCAGGTGCAGAAGTAAGCAAACTTAGAATTGCCAAACTGGATGGCTCTGCTGTACAACTCGAAACGGGTGATGTCTTTGATGCAGACAAAGCATTGGGTACTTTCTCATTCAAGGGATCTTATCCATCTGTAACGGGAAACTCTAGCGTTGCTTATGCTTTGTGCAATCATGCAGACAAGAAATATCAGACAGAAGCAGCTGTCGCTGCTCCATATTGGCAAAGCAGTCTGACCAGTGCCTTCGCATTCGTTGAGGTTGAAAAACCGGCTGCTGCTATCAAGACCGTAGAGACAGCTTACAAGTTGACACCTGCAATAGTAGGAAGCAATGCCGATTTCCTGACTCTTTCTTTCGATGGGTTGACTCATGTTACAGTAATGAGTGATGCTGATGCCTATATTGCTAATGAGAAGGGGGAGCGCGTGAAAGATGTTACCTTTACTCCGGTAACAGGAAAAGACAATCAGTTTACTTTTGCGTTGACTGACCTGGCAAAGGCTAGCTATCAGCTGGTAATCCCAGAAGGAACCTTCCATTATGAAAAGAATAATAAGGAAGTAAAGACACAAGCTATCAAGGAAAGCTTTACGATAGGAAAGGGCGGCTCTCCTGAAGATCCAAATCTTAAATCAGATTATTCAATATACCAGATGTTGCCTGATATATCAGGTTTTGTCAAGGATGTTGCATTGAATGGATTTATGATTAAAAACATTGGATACTTTGATGGCTTGGTTGCTAATCCTGATAGAGAAGTGAGACTTGCAGTTTACGACAACAACAAGACGATTCGTACAGGACACTTTGAAAGCTATGTAGATCCAGAAGATCCGGCAACGCCGACATTGCTGTTAGTTTTTGATACTCCTATTAGAGAAGGTGAATTGAAAGCCAATAGTTACGCTATCGTAATTTTGCAGGGAACCTTCGGAGATACAAACTTTGGAAAGTTCCTTGAGGACAAGACCACAACCCAAGCCAGCGACTGTCATACAAACCCAAGAATGACGATTGCAATCAAAGTAGACAATGATAAGGCTACTGGTATCGAACATGTTGTGAATTCTACTGAGAAGAACAATGTAATCTATGATGTCCAGGGACGTAAGGTAAAGCAGATGAATCGTTCTGGTATCTACATTGTGAATGGAAAGAAATTCGTAAAGAAATAAAATTTAATGTAGAAAGTTATGAAACCAATGAAATTATTTATGGCAACGGCCATGTTAGCCATCGGCTCTACAGCCGCTATGGCGCAAGCATCCTACACAGACAAGGATGGAAACGAATATCAGTTTAAGCGTCACTGGTTTCTGGATGTTCAGGCTGGTGGGCAATATACTGTAGGTGAGGCAAGCTTCTCAGACTTGCTTTCTCCTAACTTCCAGGGTGCCATCGGCTACCAGTTCTCTCCTGTTTTCGGACTCCGTGGTCAGATTAACGGTATCTGGAGCAAGGGCGGATGGAACGGATACAAGGCTACCAAGGACGGTACACCGTATACCGCCAGCTACAAATGGAAATATGTAGCTCCGGGTGTGGACTTTATGTTCAACCTCTCTAACCTCTTCTGTGGCTGGAACCCGAACCGCGTGTTCAGCGCTACTGCCTTCGTTGGTGGTGGTATCAACTGGGCAGGAGCTAACCAGGAGGTAAACGACCTGGCTGCCAACATCAAGAATCAGAGCAACTATCTGTTGGAGTATCTCTGGCAGGGAAAGAAGGTTCGCCCTTACGGCAGAGCCGGCATCGACCTGGAATTCAAGGTAAGCAAGGCTGTGAGCATCATGCTCGAAGGCAATGCCAACATGATTTCAGACAAGTACAACTCTAAGAAGGCAGATAACCCTGACTGGTACTTCAATGCACTGGCAGGTGTACGCATCAACCTGGGCAAGAGCTATACCAAGAAGGCTAAGCCGGTAGAGGAACCTGCTCCGGCACCAGCTCCTAAGCAGGAATATGTAGCTCCTAAGCCAGAGCCTAAGCCAGCTCCTGTAGAAAAGAAGATAGAGGAGATTCGCCGTGACATCTTCTTCACCATCAATTCTTGCAAGATTGCTCCTGCTGAGGATGCTAAGATCCGTGAGGTGGTTGACTTCCTGAACAAGAACACAGAGGCAAAGGTTGTAGTAACCGGTTATGCTGACAAGGGTACAGGCAATGACGTCATCAACGACCGCATCGCTGCCAAGCGAGCAGCAGCTGTGGTTTGGATGCTGACAAAGAAATATAATATACCTTCTGAGCGCATTACAGAAGAATCTAAGGGTGCACGTGTGCAGCCTTTTGCGGAAAACGCAGAGAACCGTGTAACGATCATGATCGCTAAGTAGTACGGTAAGTTTATAATGCGACAATCAATTATTTTAATTGGTGGCGGGGCATCCTCAAGGGTGCCCCGTTTTTTGTTCAGCTATCCCTTCCTTCTCCTGCTCATTTTGTTATTTTTTCACCATTTCTTGCAGTTTCTCAATATTTTGTTGTACCTTTGCACAAAAATAATAATAAATTGCAAGAAAATGGGAAAGATTATATTGACGGGCGACCGTCCTACAGGTAAACTTCACCTGGGTCATTACATCGGCTCTCTGCAGCGCCGAGTACAACTTCAGAACGCTGGCGACTTCGACAGAATGTTCGTTTTCATGGCTGATGTTCAGGCTTTGACTGATAATGCCGACAATCCTGAGAAGATTCGCCAGAACATTACAGAGGTGGCTCTTGACTATCTCTCTGCGGGCCTCGACCCACAGAAGTGTACACTCTATATCCAGAGTATGATTCCAGAGTTGGCTGAGTTGACTACCTATCTGATGAACCTCATCAGCGTATCTCGTGTTCAGCGTAACCCAACCGTGAAGACAGAGATCAAGATGCGTAACTTCGAGGCAAACATTCCGCTCGGTTTCTTCTGCTATCCTGTGAGTCAGGCTGCTGACATCACCGCTTTCAAGGCTACAACCGTGCCTGCCGGTGAGGACCAGGAGCCTATGCTGGAGGTAACCCGTGAGTTGGTTCGCCGCTTCAACCAGACTTATGCACCTGTATTGGTAGAGCCGGAGATTCTGCTTCCAGAGATTGCCTGCTGCCGTCGTCTTCCAGGAACTGACGGTAAGGAGAAGATGAGTAAGAGTCTCGGCAACTGCATCTACATGAGCGACGATGAGAAGACCGTTTGGAAGAAGGTGAAGAAGATGTCTAACGGTGAGCCACGTATGAGCATGGAAGAGCCGGGACATCTGGAGGGTAATGCCGTGTTCACTTATCTTGAGGCATTCTCTACACCAGAGGACTTTGCTGAGTTCTGGCCTGAGTTCAAGACTTTGGATGAGTTGAAGGAGCAGTATGTGAAGGGTGGTATCGGTGACGGTACCTGCAAGAAGTTCCTGAACAGCGTCATCAACAAGATGCTCGACCCAATCCGTGCCCGCCGTCATGAGTTTGAGCAGGATATTCCTGAGGTATTCAATATCCTGAAGAAGGGTAGCGAGGATGCCCGCGAGTTTGCAGCCCAGACTATGGATGAGGTTCGCAAGGCTATGCGTATCGACTATTTCAGCGATGCTGCCTATATTGAGGAGCAGGCTGCGAAATTTAGAATTTAGTTTATAGTTAATAGTTTATAATTGATAGTTAGGCATACGCCGTTTCGGAAAGTACATTCTTAATTATTGATTATTGATTTTTAATTATGAATAAACGAATATTACAATTAGCGGTGCCGTCGATAATATCCAATATCACGGTACCGCTTTTGGGTTTGGTTGATGTCGCTATCGTCGGGCATATCGGCGATGCGGCTTACATCGGAGCCATTGCCGTGGGGTCGATGCTGTTCAATGTCATTTACTGGCTTTTCGGATTCCTGAGAATGGGAACCAGCGGAATGACTTCGCAGGCTTTGGGAAGGAGAGATTTGGCTGAGGTACTGAGGCTCCTGGTGCGCTCTCTGAGTATCGGTGTGGGGATAGGTGTGCTGTTCTTCGTTCTCCAGAAATGGCTGATAGGTTGCGGACTCTGGGCGATGTCGCCGGAAGCGGATGTCGTGGAACTGGCACGGAGATACTGTTATGTCTGTATCTGGGGAGCCCCGGCAGTGCTCGGACTCTACGGATTTACCGGCTGGTTTATCGGTATGCAGAACACGCGCATTCCGATGATGGTATCGCTGACGCAGAATGTGGTTAACATCATAGCCTCCCTGCTGCTGGTATTTGTCGGCGGTATGACGGTAGAAGGCGTGGCGCTCGGAACGGTCATAGCCCAATGGTGGGGATTCCTGATGGCATGTCTGTTCTATCGTATCTGTTATCGCCGGTTAAGCAAGTATGACTATCGCCGGCATCTCTTTGCTGCCGAACCGCTGAAGCAGTTTTTTTCGCTCAATAAGGATATCTTTCTCCGCACCCTCTGTCTGGTGGCGGTCAACCTCTTCTTTACGGCGGCAGGTTCCAGGGAGAGTACCATCGTGCTGGCTGTGAATACGCTGCTGATGACGCTCTTTACCATCTTCTCTTATTTTATGGATGGTTTTGCTTATGCGGCAGAGGCGTTGAGCGGCAAGTATTACGGAGCCCGAAACATGGGGGCATTCCGCGAGGTGGTTAGAAGAACGATGGGCTTTGGAGCTGTCGTGGCAGTGGTTTTCACCTTATTATATATAGTGGGTGGCGAGAATTTCCTCTCTTTGCTCACGAGCGATAAGCAGGTGATAGCTGCATCGGGCGAGTATTTCTGGTGGGCTGTGCTGATTCCGCTGTCTGGCATGTCGGCATTCGTCTTCGATGGCATCTTTGTAGGCATCACCCAGTCTAAGTCGATGCTCTGTTCTACCGCCGTAGCCTCGGCTTCGTTCTTCGGTCTGTTCTTCGGCTTGCATCCTTTTCTGGGCAATCATGCCTTGTGGTTGGCCTTCATTCTCTACCTTCTGTTAAGGGGAATCGTACTGCTTGTCATTTATCGTAAAAAACTGCGGTAAATGGCAAATTGTGTTTTTATAGAATATTTTAGTAGAAATAATGCACATCTTTCATAAAAGTTGCACACTGAATTATTGTGTGCGCATTTTTGTGAAAAACTACATTAATATAGTTTAAATCTTAGGCTTATATTCTTTTTCTTAGCCGAAAATTAGTAATTTCGCAGAGCAAAACTTAAAAAGAAAAGAGTAAATGACAGCAGAAGAATATTATCAGCAAGGTAACGCCTGGCGCAAGCAGGGTGACTTTAAGCGTGCCCTCGACTGCTATATGGAGGCGATAGCTCTTGATCCCGAGAGTCCTGCCGTGGCAGCCAAGGAGATGCTGGATGATATCATGAGCTTTTATTGCAAAGACTACTACAATCCATAACAACCGACATGTGGACAGCAGGAGCTTTGTTTACTCCAATGGTAAAGATAATTAGTAAGAAATTAGAATATGAGTAAGATTAAAGGGGCTATTGTAGTCGACACCGGGCGTTGCAAGGGATGCTCGCTCTGTGTGGAGGCTTGTCCTCAGCATGTCATCGCATTGGCAGAGAAAAAAGTCAATGTGCATGGTTACCGTTATGTAGAGGCAGCTGTACCTGATGCGTGTGTTGGTTGCACTTCGTGCGCCATCGTGTGTCCGGACGGCTGTATCACTGTTTATCGTAAGAAGGAGGACTAAACAATGGCAAATCAAGACGTAACATTAATGAAAGGCAATGAGGCGATAGCCCATGCCTGTATCAGATGTGGTGCGGATGGTTTCTTCGGCTATCCTATCACACCTCAAAGTGAGATTATAGAGACGCTGGCTCTGCTCAAGCCATGGGAAACATCAGGTATGGTGGTTCTGCAGGCTGAGAGTGAGGTGGCGGCTATCAACATGGTTTATGGTGGCGCCGGTGCCGGTAAGCGTGTCATTACCACTTCTTCAAGTCCAGGTGTGGCTTTGATGCAAGAGGGTATTTCTTACATGGCAGGTGCTGAGATTCCGGGCGTTATCGTCAATGTGCAGCGTGGCGGTCCGGGTCTGGGTACCATCCAGCCATCCCAGAGTGATTATTTCCAGGCTACCCGCGGCGGTGGTAACGGCGACTATAATGTGATTGTGCTGGCTCCTGCTTCTGTTCAGGAGATGGCTGATTTCGTTGATCTCGCCTTTACGCTTGCCTTTAAGTATCGCAATCCTGCGATGATTCTGAGCGATGGTGTCATTGGGCAGATGATGGAGAAGGTGGTTCTGCCTCCTGTCAAGCCTCGACGTACCGAGGAGGAGATTGCGAAGGAATGTCCTTGGGCTACCATCGGCCGTCCGAAGAGTCGTCCAGTCAACATTATGACCTCTCTGGAACTCAAGCCTGAGGTGATGGAGGAGCGCAATATTGCTCTTCAGGAGAAATACAGAAAAATCCGTGAAACCGAGGTTCGTTATGAAACCGAGCAGATGGATGATGCCGACTATGTTATCGTAGCTTTCGGTAGTGCGGCACGTATTGCCGAGAAGAGCATCGAGAGTGCGCGTGAGCAGGGCATCAAGGTAGGATTGTTCCGTCCTATCACCCTCTGGCCTTTCCCTGAAAAGGAGATTCATGAACTCGCCAAGACCAAGAAGGGCATTCTGGTTGTAGAAATCAATGCCGGTCAGATGGTTCAGGATGTGCGACTGGCTGTGAATGGTCAGACTCCTGTGGAGCACTTTGGTCGTCTGGGCGGTATCGTACCGGAGCCGGAGGAAATCGTTGAAGCATTAAAACAGTTAATAGTTAACAATTGATAGTTAACAATTAATAGTTTATTGTTAATAGAAGGCTACGCCCTATAAACTGTAAACTATTAACTATAAATTAAATAAAATGAATGATATCATTTCACCAGAGAATCTGGTATATAAGAAGCCTACGCTGATGAACGATACCCCGATGCACTATTGCCCGGGGTGTTCGCATGGCGTAGTTCATAAGCTCGTTGCCGAGGTTATCGAGGAGATGGGCATGGAGGATAAGACGGTAGGCGTATGTCCGGTGGGCTGCGCTGTCTTTGCTTATCGCTATTTGGATATTGACTGGCAGGAGGCTGCTCATGGCCGTGCACCTGCTGTAGCTACGGGTATCAAGCGCTTGTGGCCTGATCGTCTTGTCTTCACTTATCAGGGCGATGGCGATTTGGCGTGCATCGGTACCTGCGAAGCCATCCACGCCCTGAACCGTGGTGAGCATATCGCCATCATCTTCATCAATAATGCCATCTATGGTATGACCGGCGGACAGATGGCGCCAACTACCCTGTTGGGTCAGAAGACTGCTACCTGTCCTTATGGTAGAGAGGCTGATCTTCATGGTTATCCACTCAATATTACCGAGTTGGCAAGCCATCTGCAGGGTACTTGTTATGTAACCTGCCAGAGTGTGGAGACCGTGGCAAGCATCAAGAAGGCAAAGAAGGCTATCCGCAAGGCGTTCGAGGCAAGCATGCAGGGCAAGGGCTCCAGCCTGGTAGAGATTGTTTCTACCTGCAACAGCGGTTGGAAACTCTCACCTGTTGAGGCTAACAAGTGGATGGAAGAGAACATGTTTAAGCAGTATCCTAAGGGTGACCTGAAGGATACAACGGGAATGTAAGTGAAGAGTGAAGAACGAAGAGTGAAGAACGAAGAGTGAAGAATGAAGAGTGAAGAACGAAGAGTGAAGAACGAATTGCTCTTCTAATATAATAATAGAACAATGAAGACAGAAATCATTATATCCGGTTTTGGCGGTCAGGGCGTTCTCTCTATGGGAAAGATTCTGGCTTATTCAGGACTGATGGAGGATAAGGAAGTAACCTGGATGCCTGCTTACGGACCAGAGCAGCGTGGCGGTACAGCCAATGTAACGGTCATTGTGAGCGACAGTCGCATCTCTTCGCCTATCCTGAGCCATTATGATGTAGCCATCGTGCTCAACCAGCCGTCGCTCGACAAGTTTGAGCCGAAGATTAAGCCAGGCGGCATCCTGATTTATGATGGCTATGGTGTGATGAATCCTCCACAGCGCAAGGACATCACCATTTATCGCATTGATGCGATGGACAAGGCTGCCGAGATGAAAAACTCCAAGGTGTTCAATATGATTGTTTTGGGCGGTCTGCTGAAGGTTTGTCCTGTTGTGAGCACCGATGGTTTGAACAAGGCGCTTTACAAGTCATTGCCAGAGCGCCATCATGCTTTGATTCCACTGAACATGCAGGCAGTGGAAGAGGGAATGAAGATTATCGAAAAGGTAGATTAAATTCAATCATCAGTATAGATAAGGGAGCGGGCTGCATTGCGATGCAGTTCGCTCTCTTGTTTTATTAGGCTGGGTTGAAAAGGAAAAAATGATGCATCTTGCAGATTATATATTTAATTTGCATCATGTAGTTTGCTACATTCAAAAACTGTTGTTGAATGTTTTTCATATCTTAAACTAAAGAAAGTTGTTCTTTTCTTTGGCATTTCCAATTCTTTTCGTTAATTTTGTGGCGTTAATTTAAAAGAAAGGAATAAGATGGAAACGATTAATATTCAGTTTCAAGTACCTTCTACAGGTCAATATACGCTTGACGAATTTGTCGCCAAGCTCAAAGACTATGCTGAAAAATTAGCAAGTTCTATCTCCAAGTCTGGAAACAGTTTCCAGGAAAGATATATGAGCCAGGCAGAGCAGGAAGCCTATGTGGCAGAAAGTCTCAACCGTGCTCTTGATGAACTGGAAGCCCATAAGAAGAATGGGACTAAGCCGATGGATGCTCGTGAATTGTTGAGAAGACTTCGGGAAGAGGAGGCGTAGTATGAAGGTTAAAATTTATACGGAAAAAGAATTTGAGCGACAACTTAGAAAGCTTTCCAAGCATTTATAATCTTTATCAGGAAGGAGATTCCGTTATCATTGATTTGTTGACAATCTATGATAAAGGAGAAATCTCTAATATCTCTGATGAGTTTATCAGCTTTTTGCTTGATAAACGCAAAAATGTATAATACGCAGAATTTGTAGATTGTGTAATTTCGGAACTTCATAGTATTTCATAACGTATAGTTATGAATATTGTTTTGGATACCAATTGCCTTGTTATTGCAATTTCAAGGCAAAGCGAATACCATCAAGTATGGCAAGATTTTCTTGCTGGTAAATTGATTATCAAGGATCATACGATGGCTGCCTTTGGTTTGGGTGGTAAACCGTATAAGAAAATAAAGGTGACGCATCTTATTTGATGCGCCACCTTTTTAAATGATATGCCTTGTTGCCCCTGATTTGCGACAAGCTTTGGTCTAGTTGCCCCTGATTTGCGACAAGCTTTGGTCTAGTTGCCACTGATTTGCAACAAAAACGACCTTTTTTTGCCACTGATTTGCAACAAATGCGTATGAATAATGCAAATACCTTATTATATATACATCTAATCTGCTTTATTCCGCCAATCGGATGCTCATCGGGCTTACGGTGATGAGGCGCTTTTTGTATAGATCGCCCACGGCACGCTTGTAAACCTTCTTGCTCACGTGGAAACGCTCGTAGATGTCGTCGGCCTCGCTCTTGTCGCCAAGGTTACACTCGCCATCGTTGTCCAAGAGATACTGGTAGAGGGTTTCGGCGAAGTCGGCAGTCTGCTGGATGCCGGTCTTCTGTAGGGTGACATCTATCTTTCCGTCAGGACGGACTCTTCCGATGTAGCCCTTCATCTTGTCACCCGTATGGATGTACTGGAAGATCTGGTCCTGATAGAGGAGACCCGGATACTGGTTGTCGATGATAACCTTGAAGCCGAGATCGGTCTTCTGCCAGATAAGGAGATCCACCTCGTCACCATGCTTGTAGTGAGGATGGTCTTCGTTGAGATAACGCTCAATCTTGGCAGAGGCAACGATGCGATAGCTCTCCTCGTCGATGTGGATATGCACGATGTAGGAGTTGCCGAGCACCATGCGTTTCTTCTGCTCGCGGAATGGGCAGAAGATGTCCTTCATCAGGCCCCAGCCCAGGAAGGCTCCGTATTCGTTGACCCATTTCACTTCGAGATAGGCGAAATCGCCCACCTTTGCCAAAGGGGTTTCGGTGGTTGCTATGAGGCGCTCTTCTTGGTCGAGATAGATGAAGATATCCAGCTCGTCGCCGATGCCGACATTCTCTGGGACGTAGCGGGATGGAAGGAGGATTTCTCCCTCGTCACCACCATCGAGATACAGACCGAAATCAACTTTCTTTACGATGCGAAGGCGATTGTAATCGCCGAGTTTTATCTTTTTACTCATATAATATTATCTTCAGTTTTTTCTTCTGTTGTTGGGGTTTCTGCAACTTCTGCAGTTTCTTCCTGGCTATCAGCAGCTCCTGCTTCCACCGTCTTCTCAATCATTCCATCCTTGAGATGGATGGTGCGGTCGGTGATGGCAGCAAGGCCCTCATCATGAGTTACGATGACGAAAGTCTGACCGAACTTGTCTCTGAGGTCGAAGAAGAGCTGGTGAAGCTCAGCCTTGTTCTTGGTGTCGAGACTTCCTGATGGCTCATCGGCAAGGATGACGGCAGGATTATTGACCAAAGCTCTCGCCACGGCTACACGCTGTTTCTCACCACCGGATAACTCGGCAGGCTTGTGACTGGCTCTATCGCTCAAGCCCATGAACGCCAGTAACTCCTCGGCACGCTCCTTGGCTTCTTTTCGGCTCTTGCCTGCAATGAAGGCAGGAATCATGATGTTCTCCAAGGCGGTGAACTCAGGGAGAAGTTGGTGGAACTGGAAGACGAAACCGAGATGCTGGTTGCGGAAATCGCTCAGTTTCTTGGTGCTGAGGCTGCTTACATCGATGCCATCAACCATGATGCTGCCACTATCAGGCTTGTCGAGGGTACCGATAATCTGGAGAAGTGTAGTCTTGCCGGCACCACTAGGACCGACGATACTTACCACCTCGCCCTTGTCAATATGCAGGTCGATGCCCTTAAGCACCTGCAGGGAGCCGAAGCTCTTGGTTATACCTTTTATATCAATCATTTTCTAACTCAAAATTATTTTGCAGGCAAAATTAAGCAAAATATTTGGAAATGCCTAATTTTAAGAGATAAAAAGAAATAAGGAGGGATATAAAAAAACAAAACGAGCCTTATTCTTGCAAATAAAGCTCGTTTCAGTACTCAATTCTGTATTACTTTCTATAAAATGTATGTGCTATTTCAACCCATCGGCATCACCGGTGGTCTTCAATCCGTTGCTCTTTTCTCTAGGGGTGATATTCACCTTCTTTGCTATGGTGTTCTCAATAAGGTTGGCATCAAAAGCCATCTTCTTATCGGTACAGTTGATGTTCTCGAAGGTGAAATCTACCAGACGGTATTTCTCGCTCTTACCCACATCGAAGAAGTTGTCGCAATCCATCTGGATATTCTTCATCGTGATGTTGTTGCACTGGCTCAATGGCATGTCCTTGCGATCGCCTAGTTTGAAGAACTGCTTCCATGGGCGGATGACGAGGAAGCTGCCTGTGGTGCCCTGGATGTTATCCACCGTTATGTACTCGTAATGCTGAGGAGTATCAGGACGCATCTTCAGCCAGAGCACGCGCTGTGCATTGCCCACCTTGATGTTGCGTAATACGATGTTGCGGTCTTTCACGCTCTCGCTGCCAAGGGTTAAGCATCCGTGCACTCTACCATAGGTGCAGTTCTGGATGAGCACATTATATACCGGTCCATTCTCTGGTGCCTGGTCTGCCCAGGTGCCCTTACCGCCCTTGATGGCGATGGCATCATCGTTTACGCTCATGTAGCAGCCATCTACCAGCACATCGTGACAAACATCAATGTCGATGGCATCGCTGCTTGGTGCCCGCATGCCACTGGTTGGGGCGAAGATGGTGCAGCCAAGGAAGCGGACATGGTCGCAACGGTAGATGTGGTTGGTCCAGAACGGACTGTTCTGAATATGCACATCCTGCAAGGTTACGTTGCTTGAGTTGCTGATATAGACGAGGCGGGGACGCTGTGCATCCTTGTTGGTGCATTCACGGTTCCAGGTGCGACGAATCCAGAACTCCTCCCAATAGTGATAACCGTTGCCATCGATGGTACCCGGACCGGCGATGGTAAAGCCATCACATTTGTCGGCATTGATGAATGCCGAGAAGTATTTGCAGGTTTCGCCTTCGATGCGGGTTTCTATTACAGGGAAGTTGGCGATGCGGTCGCTGCCTTTCAGTTTTCCGCCTTCTTCCAGATAGATATTGGTCTTTGGCTTGAAGAAGAGAGCACCGCTCTGATAGGTTCCGGCAGGTACTACGATAACGCCGCCGCCATCTTGGGCTGCACGGTCGATGACAGCCTGGATAGCCTTGGTTTGAATCAGAGTGCTATCCGTTTTTACGCCATAATCGGTGAGGACGTATTTCTTGCCTAAGGTATCTACGTTCACCTTTTGGGCGTTGCTGAACCAGGCATCCATCTTTGTGCCGTCGGGCCAGAGTTCGGTTTGTGCCTTCTTTGCTTTCTTCTGTTTCTTTGCGGCGTTGGCACTTAGTGGCGAAAACGCCACTAGGCAAGCCATCAGCCAGATATATTTCTTCATTTTTTCTTGTTTCTTTTTTATTAAGACTGGGGGACCAGCGATGGAATCGCTGGGAACGGGGGCGAAAAGGGGGAAAGGGGGCTTTTTACCCTTTTACCTTTTTACTTTTAAAAGCTTGTAATACTCTGCAGCACCAAGCAGGAGGCAGCCGGTGCCGTAATCCTCGAAATCAGGAACTGAGGTGAAGGTGACTGGCTGACCAGCTGATGGCTCCTTTCCGGTGCCTTGGTTATAGCCGATGAAACCATCCTCGTGAACGGATGCGGCAAGAGCCTTCCATGCCTTGTCCATCGCCTTCTGATAGGTGGCTCTAGGAAGAATGCCCTGCTGAACACCCCATGCCATACCATAGAGGAAGAGACCTGTACCGGTCATCTCAGGACCGCCATAGTTGGCAGGACAAACGAGGCTTACGTTCCAGTAGCCATCTTCGCGCTGGCATTTCAGGATAGCCTGGCTCATAGAGATGAAATCCTTCTTCAGATACTGATAGTACTTGTCGGTCTTTGGCAAAGTCTCCATCACGCGGACCAGGGCTGCATATACCCAGCCGTTGCCACGGCTCCAGTAGCAGTTGCTGCCATCCTTCTCCTTGTAAGGTGGTACGTAGTTCTTATCTCTCCACCAAAGTCCTTCTTTTTTGTTAAAGAGTCCATTAGCCAGGGTATCACGGCTCCATTTATAGGAATTCATCGCATAATCCAGATACTTGCGTTCGCCGGTAATCTTGGCATACTTGGCGTAGGCTGGCATCGCCATCTGGATAGCGTCAATCCAAGTCCAGTAGTTTACTCGGTTGGTGCTCATCTGATGGTCGAGGTTCTCCTTCACCTTGCTCAAGTCCTTCTTGCCGCCGGTCTGAACGTAGCGGTCCATGTAAGTCTGCTGGCAGCACTGGTTGTCGGCATCGGTATCATTTACGCTGCCACGGGCTGTCCACTTGTGATAATCTGCCCACTTGTCGGTATAGTCGAGATAGCGCTGCTGAGGGTCAATCTCGTAAAGCGCCATCAATCCCTCGTAATACACGGCACGGGTCCAGAGGTTGCTGGTACGTTTTTTCTTCACGAAAGTGTCGATGGTTGGGTCACTGTACTTCGTCATGAAATAGTTGTTGGTGCGATGGGCTACCTCCAGGATTTCATTTTGCAATGCGGTCTGGGCAGACATTGAGGTCAAGCCCATGAGCATGCAGAGCGATGATAAGATCAGTTTCTTCATTTGTCTTGTTATTAATGTTATGATTATTTACTTGATTTCCACGAGTTTCACGGTACTGTTCAGTCCGCTTGGCACAGGAGTCCAGTTCTCGTAGGTGGTCTTCTTGTAGTTGATATCCACCACGTTGATTTCCTTCATCTTGCGCCACTTTACACCCTGACGGTCCATTTCTGCGATGCGGTTGGCTGGCAGGTTGGTTACCTCGATACGGATGGTGTTCTTGCCCTTGTTGAGCGCATCCTTGCAGTTTAGGATATATGGTACAGCCCAGGCGCAACCTATATATTTATTATTGACATAGACACGGGCACTCTCGCGAACATCACCCAGGTCGATGGTCCACTGCTTCTTGGCATCATCCTTCGATAGCTTGATGGTGGTTTCGTAAACACCTGTTCCCATCATCACCTTCGCCTTTTCACTGAGACCTTCCCAAGACTTTACGCCCTTCAGGTTGAAGATTTCGCCCACCTTAGGAGCATCTTCGGTGAATGACAGCTTCCAGGCATTCTCTGTCAGGTCGATGGTCTTGCTATCCGCAGCAGCGATGGCTTCCTTTTCGTTCACCTTCACCTTGGAACCGAGTTTCCACTCACCCACGGGTTTATTCGATGTGATGAGGATGCGGCTCTCGCCACTCTTCAGGTTCAGCTGGATACCCTTGTCGCTGATGGTAGCCTCGTGGTATTTGCCTGTCATAGGGTTGTACCAGATGCCATGCTTCTCGTTTACGGCCAAAGCCACGCTAGAAGCGATGTCCTTGCTGGTGAGATTAGCAATGAAGTAATGATGGCCGATGCTGTTGGCACGGCGAATCATCTTCAAGCCCAGGTTCTTTCTCATCAGTTCCGGTTTTGCCGCCTGTTCCATTGCCTTGATGTTGTCGCCTTTGATAATCTTGGCGCCTTGTGCCTTGAGAGCAGAGATGTGCTGAATCACGTCGCTTGGCATGATGTTGTTGCCAGGGATGATGATACCCTTGTATCGGGTTCCGACAGCAGTCTCTACCATTCCATTCTTAAAGGTACACGTGCGGAGATACTTGTCGCTGATGTAATCGCAGTCGAATCCTGCCTTGTCGATGTCGAGAATTACCTTGATAAACTCCGGTGCCTTTTTCGCCATGCTGTGGATATCGAATTGCATCAGCCAGTTCTTGGTATCCTTGCGCCACATATCTCTTACTGGCAGATAAACCAGGAAATCATTGTCTGGCTGTCCCCACTGCAGATAGGTCTGGCAGTTGGTGATGTATTTCATCAGTTCCGGAGCGTCGCGCCAGATGCTGTTGGTAGGGCTCATATCTACTGAAGCATAGAATTTCCAGCCTGGCCATGTATCGTTTTTAGGCGAATAAGCGGTGCCATGAAAGAACATGTGGTTTACGCCGGCGCAGAACATCAGGTCCATATCCGGTTTCATCTGGCTGAGGGATGTGCGGAAGTGCTCGGTGAGCCAGGTGAAGGTTTCGCTGGATGTATATTTCTTTCCGGTGATGTGCGCAGCCGATGGAGCATATTTCAGCATGCTGAGGTCGCTGAAGTTAGGACGGGTCTTGCCCGGATCCTTGCGCAGTCCCTTGATGCCGAAGTCGGTCAGTCCGAAGCCTTCAATTTCCGGAATGTCAACGGCTGCATAGCAGTCGATGAGGTTGGCTGGTGAACCGTGTGCCTGGTTGCGGGTGATGACACCACGCTTGTTTGCCCATTTGGTCCACTGTTCGGTGAAGTTATGGAGCAACATGTCGCCCAGGGTTTCACGGTAATCGCTTACCACCACAGCATCGCCATCGAGGAACTCCGGGAATTTATCCTGCAGTTTATATCCGTGATATTTCTCGAATTCTGTCAGGAGGGTAGGAGTCCAGTTGGCACCATACACCTCGTAGCTATCGTTGAAGAAGGTATGAGGAAATGGAGTCTTTGATGCCACGAAGGCGCTGTCAATGTGGTGCAGATAATTGGCCACGGCAGTAGAGTCGAAGTGGTCAATAACGTATCCCTCTCCTCCTGGAGCGGCACGCTTTACCTTCTGTCGGGTACGGCTCTCATAGAGGGCGATGACTCGTTTCTTATATTTTTCTCCTTCCACAGGGAAAGCCTTGATGAGTTTCAGCTTGGCGAAATCACGCTCTTTCTTCGGCACGTTGAACTCAATCTCCATCAGTTTCTGCTTCACATCTACGATGGTATCTACGAATACCGCCTTGCATGCCGCTTCATTGATTGGTACCCAAGGACCACCGAAAGGCCATCCTGTACCGGTTGCCATATCGGTTTCGATGCCCACCTGTTTGTTTTCCTTTTCCACGAACTTGAGCATATCCATCCATTTTGGCGAGAGATAAGGGATATCATTCTTGTCGTTGCCCTGCACACCATAGAGCGGTGTGATTTCCACGGCACCGATGCCCGCCTTGGCGTATTCGCCAAGGTTCCACTTCAGATTCTCTTGATCCACGGCAGATCCCATCCACCACCATCTTACGCCCGGTTTGGCTTCCTGCGTAGGGGTAGGGAGGAACTGAGCCTGGCAATTGAGTGACGACAACAATGCCAAAGCAAAGGATAATCCTATGAATTTATGATTTCTTTTATTGTTCATCATATTGGGTTTATTAAGTTGCTCTTAATTGTTTATTCTTTGTTTGCAAAGATAGTGAAAAATACTCAATTATATCTGTGTTATAGTCCTTAAAAATGTAAAATCGTACAAATATGCTAGGTATTTTGCCAAAAAGTCAAGGAGATACATAAAAAAGAGCATAAATCTCAACTCATCAATAGAGTATGCATTCTCTATTGACTGTAGAATGAAAAAGGGCGGTTTTCTTGCGTGATGCAAGGAACCGCCTTCTGCATTTTTTCTGGAATTTGAGGATTATGCCAAATGCTATAGCCCAAATATCAAAAGAATAGGGTGGATATGGGCGGAAATGATTACTTTTGCAGCAGAAATTTTAAACAAGCTAATAACAAGAATAATATGAATAGTGTTTTAGAAGGTCGTCCTGCCTTGAAAAAGGAGGTCGAGAAGATTGCTGAAGTTGCCGGTTATCTCTGGCAGAATGGTTGGGCTGAGCGTAATGGTGGTAACATCACCGTGAACATCACCGACTTGGTAGATGACGAAATCAAGGCTCTGCCTGCTATCAGCGAAGTAAAGCAGATTGGTACAGCATTGCCTGCATTGAAGGGCTGCTACTTCTTCTGCAAGGGAACAGGCAAGCGTATGCGCGACTTGGCTCGCTGGCCTATGGAGAATGGTTCTATCATCCGTATCCTCGACGATTGCGCCAGCTATGTTATCATCGCAGATAATCCTGTAATGCCAACATCTGAGTTGCCAAGCCACTTGAGCGTTCATGCCCGTCTCATCGAGAAGGGTTCTAACTACAAGGCTACCGTTCATACTCATCCTATCGAGCTTATCGCTATGAGCCACAATAAGAAGTTCATGGGCAAGGACGTGTTGAGCAACCTGCTCTGGAGCATGATTCCAGAGACCAAGGCTTTCTGTCCACTCGGTTTGGGTATCGTTCCTTATCAGTTGCCAGGCAGTTTGAAACTTGCTGAGGAGACCTTGAAGGAGTTGGAGGATTATGATGTAGTGATGTGGGAGAAGCATGGTGTCTTTGCCAAGGGCTTGGACGTGATGGATGCCTTCGACCAGATTGATGTACTCTCTAAGAGCGCCAAGATTTACATCGATTCCAAGTGCATGGGATTCGAGCCTGATGGTATGAGCCAGGAGGAAATGGCTGAGATGACCAAGGCATTTAATTTGCCAAGATAATATAGGCTTTAGATAAAGAAATAAGTTTTAAAGATTGTTTTCTATAAGAATTTTTGGTATAGATAATTAAGTTTAGTAAAAAGACCCCGAGCATTGTGAAATACTCGGGGTTCCTTTTTTGTTATATAAGTTGTGGCAAGAAGCTTGAGATAATCAAGACGATGATGCCGACAATTAATACGGAGATGGTCTTCTTTGAGCAGCCTTTCCATTCCTTTAGGATGATGCCCCATACATTCGAGAATACTACGTTGAGCGCCATCAGAATGCAGAACGATAGGGTCATGAGGGTAGGAGATTCGGTGAGGAACCCCTTGCCCAGTGACAGTCCGAAGAACTGGCTGTACCACAAGGCACCAGCCAAGGCACAATAGAGAATGTTATTGCTCCAAACCTCCTGGTTCTTGTAATCGCTCCAAGTATGATTCTTGGTGTTCTGATAGAAACAGTAGATGGCATTGGTGATGAAACCACCTAGGGTAACCAGGAAGGTGGCTGGCAAGGTCTTGTACATATCAGGAGTGAAACTGCCGAAATGGATATCGGAACCGAAGGCGAGACCCACATTGAAGCAGCCGCTCATGAAACCAGCCAGCAAGGCGATGGCAAGTCCCTTAGGGAAGTTGAAGTCCTTTACTGCCGCCTTCTTCTCTTCTTCTGAGAGCGATGCCGCCTTCATACTACCTGCCACACCGATGATGGCGATACCGAGAAGAGTGACTACCACGCCGAGAATTACGCTGAAGGTAAGCGATGAGAGGGCATCCATCTCCGGGAAGAAGATGTTGAGCAATACAGGTCCCATGATGGTGCCGAGACCTGCACAGGTTCCCAGGGCGATGCTCTGTCCCAATGCTACACCCAGGTAACGCATGGAAAGACCGAAGGTCAATCCGCCTACGCCCCAGAGTACACCGAAGAGCATGGTCATCGCTACGTTGAAGCCATAACCGTCGAATAATTCAAAGAAGGAATGGCCGCTTGGAACAGCGAGCATTGCGCCTAAGAAAGGCAAAATAAGCCATGCGAACACACCCTGAACTACCCAGTAGGATTCCCAACTCCAATCCTTAATCTTGTTGATTGGAACGTAACAGCTGGACTGACAGAATGCGCCGATGGCTATGATTAAAAGTCCTATTAATATTTCCATATTGTTTAGTAATTAAGTGAAGAGCGATTTTGAGTGAAGAACGAAGAGTGAAGAGTGAAGAATTCATGTGTTTTTTTAGCCATAAGACTATTGAATTCTTCGTTCTTCACTCTTCACTTAAATCGTTCTTAAACTCGCTTTGCGAGTACCTCAGCCTCGTACTTCTCGATGTCTGCGATGTACTCTTCGCCAACAGGGATGTTGTTCTTCAAGTTGAAGTAATCATATACTGCACCGAATGGCAATGTCTTCTCTTCTTCGAGGAGAGCCAGGCGCTGGAAGAGCTTGCCCTCGTCCTCGTACTTGCGGAGGGTATCCAGTGGCTCAAGGAATGCCTGCAACAATGACTTCTGGGCAGCACGAACACCGATGATGTAAGCACCGATGCGGTTGATAGAACCGTCGAAGTAGTCGAGACCGATGTGAGCACGGTCGAGTGCGTTGGCACGAACCAACTCTGAGAAGAGGTTGCGTGTGTTGTCATCGAAGAGGGTTACGTGGTCTGAATCCCAGTGCATTGGGCGAGATACGTGGAGCATCAGCTCAGGAACGAAGAGCAGGAGTGCAGAAACTGCATCAGATACGTTCTCTGTTGGCTCATAGTGACCTGTATCGAGAGTGTACATCACGTTGTTCTTAGCGCAGTAGCCAGCGTAGAAGTCGTGAGAACCTACAGTGTAAGCCTCCAAGCCAATACCGAAGAGCTTAGCTTCGAGACAAGACTTCATGTTAGGCAACTCCTCTGCCAGAATCTCATCAAGAGAGTTTTTCAAGATCTCGCGATAGCGACCCTTCTCTACGGTGATGTCCTTGGAACCATCATGTACCCAGATGTTCATGATACATGGGTCGTTCTGGAACTTACCCATAGCGTCTGCAATGCGGCGGCAACGCTTGGTGTGCTCTATCCAGAACTCGCGGATAGCTGGGTCAGGATTTGACAAAGAGAGACTGCCACTCTTAGGGTGAGAGAAAGAAGTAGAGTTGAAGTCGAGCTTCATGTTCTGCTCCTTAGCCCACTGCATCCAGCCTGTAAACTGGTCTACGGTTACCTCGTTACGGTCAATCTGCTTGCCACCAAACTCACCATAAATCTCATGAAGGTTGAGACGGAAAGTACCAGCCAGGAGAGAGTTCACCTTCTCGATGTCCTGACGGAGTTCGTCGATGTTGCGAGCCTTGCCAGGATAGTTACCAGTGCTCTGGATACCACCAGAAGCAGCCTCACCGCGCTCGAAGCCAACTACATCGTCAGCCTGCCAGCAGTGCAGAGAGATAGGAGTTTTCTCCAAAGTCTCAATAGCCTTGTCTGTATCTACACCCAGAGCTGCATAGCGCTCCTTTGCAATCTCGTAATTCTTTAAAATCAAATCTGCTTTCATTGTTTTTATGTATTTTGTTATTATTGTTTATTTTTACCCTTTTACTTTTTTACCTTTAAAAACTTCTCGTAAGCCGCATCCCATGCTTCCTTGTTCTGTGGCTCGAATGTCTTAAGCTCCAGCGAGTTGGCGATAATCTGGCGCATTTCCCAAATATCCTTTACCAAGCCCGATGCCTTTGCCTGGAGCATGATGTTGCCGATGGCGGTGCCTTCCTGAGGACCTGCCAATACGGTTACACCACAACTGTTGGCAGTAAACTGGTTGAGATATTGGTTGAGCGAACCTCCACCGATGATGTGGAGCACCTTGAGGTCGATGTCGGCGAAATCCTTGAGCCATGTGAATACCTGGCGATAGCGGAGGGCAAGACTCTCGAAGATGCAGCGGCAGAATTCGCCATAGCTCTGAGGAACATGCTGACCGGTCTTTTCGCAATACTGCTTGATGGCTTCTACCATGCTCGATGGGTTGGCAAAACAGGTATCATCCGGGTTGATGATGCTTTGGAAGGCTGGCTGCTTCATGGCTTCAGCTATAAGTTCTGCATGACCCAGGCAAGTCATATCTTTCTGGTTGGCAGCAGCCTCGTCTTTCCATTCCTTGCGGCAACGCTCGTAAATCCACATGCCGCAGATGTTCTTCAGGAATCGGGTAGTGCTCTCAATGCCGCCCTCGTTGGTGAAGTTGAGCTCATAGCTCTTCTCGTTGATGATGGCGTTCTTGGTCTCGATGCCCATCAGGCTCCAGGTTCCTGAACTCAAATAGGCAAACTCCTCGTTCTTGGCAGGAACGGCTGCTACGGCACTGGCTGTATCATGACCTGCTACTGCGATGACGGGAACGGCATTCAGTCCTGTTATCTTCTGTACCTCTTCGGTCAGTGTGCCGATGATGGTAGCAGGATGGGTCATCTTGCCAAACTGTTCTCTCTTCAATCCGATACTTTCCACGAGGTCGATGTCGAAATCGCCGGTCATCGGATTCAGAATCTGAGAAGTAGATGCTACGGTATATTCGCAGATGGCGTTGCCGGTGAGCATATAGCTCAGTGCATCAGGGATGAAGAGAATCTTGTCGGCATTCTCCAGAGCCACGTTTCCTGCCTTGCGCATGGCATACATCTGGAACAATGAGTTGAAATTCATAAACTGGATGCCTGTCTTTTCGTAAACCTTCTCCTTGCTGATTTTCTCATCAAAGTATTTCTCCATGATGCCCATGGTATGAGGGTCGCGATACGCCATCGGGTTGCGTAGGATATCTCCGTTCTTGTCTACATATACAAAGTCGCATCCCCAGGTATCAATACCGATGCTCTGGATGTGGATGCCACGCTGTGCTACGAGTTTCAATCCTTTGATAATCTCAAAGTAGAGGGCGTAGATATCCCAATAGAAGTGACCGCCTGTTTCGATCAGGTTGTTGTCGAAACGGGTCAGCTCCTCTAAGTCAAACTTGCCGTCTGACAAGCTTCCTACTATGGTTCTTCCGCTGGTAGCACCTAAGTCTACCGCGAAGAAGTATTTCTTTTGTTCCATTATGAATTTTGTCTTTAAGTTGCTGTTATTTGTTCACGTTTGCAAAGGTAGACCAAAAAAGGGATATGGACCAAGAGAAATTGATTTTAGAGCCTTATTTTTTGACTATCTCGTCATATTTCTGAAATCTGATGGCTTCATGCCCGTCTGAATTTTGAATTTGGCAGAGAAATAGTCAGGCGATTCGAAATTGAGCCGGTATGCAATCTCCTTGATGCTCTCGTCGGTGGTAGACAGCAGTTCTTTGGCTCTCTGCAGTTTCAGATTCTGCTGATAGAGGGCGGGAGCGAATCCGGTATGCTCCTTGAAGAGCTTGCGGAAAGAAGAGTAGCTGATGCCCAGTTCCTGCGCAATCTCCTGGATGGTGAGCGTATCTTCAAGCGATTCTCGGATACGCAAACGGGCTTTATTGATCATGTCAACATGCTTGGTATCCTTGCTCAACACGATATTTCTCTCCAGAGAATACATTTTGCCTATCAGATGGTTTACGATACCCGCCATAGTCTGTTGTGCAAAAGCAACCTCTTCCTGTGCGGTTTTGTAAGCCTCTTCGTAGAGAGCGATAATCTCGTTACTGTAACCTACATGGTAGATTGGCTTTTCAGGAGAAAGAAACCCTGCTTTCACGCGGTCGTCGATGTTCTTGCCCTTGAAGCCGATCCAATAGCTTTTCCAACCCTTGGTTCCTGATGGATGATAGCTATGCCATTCACCGGGAAAGAGCAGGAAGATGTCTCCAGCCTTGATCTTTGTTTCCGGGAGATGGGCAGAACAGAACACTCCTTCACCTTCTGGCTGGTAAAGCAGTTGGTATTCGTCGAGTATTCTTCCCTTCTGAAGATCGAAGTAATATCCGTCAGCATGTCCTTTTGTTGGATAGGCTTCTCCTGGGGCGATTTCTTCTCGTCCCACGGTGCTGATGGTGAGTCCCCATTCGGCATCTCTTTTTGTTGCTAATAGGTATTTACTTGTTTGCATATTGTTTCTGTTTTATGATTTTCATCTGCAAAATTACGCTGAATAATTCTAACTTCCAAATTTTTATGTTGTTTTTTTCAGCAATCCTGCATTTCGTTGCTACTTCAGATTGACGTTGCAAAGATACAACATTTCCGTTTCCTACCTATGCGATTTGTGCGATTTGCGTGGATTCGGGAAATAAAGTGCGGAAAAATCCATGGAATCTTTCTAAAGAATATCTTCGAAAGATAAGAAATTTACTCCGAAAGATAGCAGAATATCTCCGAAAGATAGCAGAATATCTCCGAAGGATAAGAAAATATCTTCGATAAAGAAGACTTGGAAGCTGTGTTGGGGTGACGAGGTGAAGGGTGAAGGGTATATTTTAAATCTTTATATTATATTCTTTTTAGGGCTTTTTCGATTTTTGACCCTAGGGTACTTTTTGATTTTACCCTTTTTTCCTTTACCCACGCGTACATATATAAATAGAGTTTTCAAACCTTCACCCTTCACCTTTTTATTTAACATTCTGTAAATCAATTTATTACAGGTGAAGGGTGTGAAGGGTGTTTTTCCGCTTTTCTTAAACATATTTTAAGAAATAAAGCTGTCTTTACATTTTTTTTAAGTTGCATTTCTTTGAGATGTTAGATTGATATTTCTCTATTTTAAATATCTTGTTAATTGGCAGTAGTTTTGGCTATTTGGGTGAAAATTAAATATTTTTAGATAAGAATGCCAAGGCATTCGATAAGTTGACTTTCACCGTAAAAGGCGATGCGAATATCGTGGCGGTGGATAACGGAAACATCACATCTGATGAACTTCATATCGGAAAGATTCAGTTGGAGAAAACCATTCAGCGCCATCTCTTCCAGGGTTCCGCCCTCGTAATATTGTGCGC
>ERZ773147.801-NODE-801-length-36245-cov-8.374965_pt1 | contig 36245 bp, 24 predicted proteins | sample MGYA00580851_ERZ773147 | MGnify/ENA primary metagenome ERZ773147 (study PRJEB29015, sample SAMEA2737818) | human gut metagenome | biome: human gut; feature: human-associated habitat; material: faeces | place: China | collected 2012 ... | reverse complement strand
TTTGGAAATATTTCGCTTGTTAATACGGCAAAAGTAATAAAAACAAGCTATCTTTGCACAGTTTTTTGAGAATATTAACCTCAACGATAGATATATAGAAGATATGTTGACTGCAAAAGAAATCAGAGATTCATTCAAGAATTTCTTTGAGTCGAAAGGACACCACATCGTTCCGTCGGCTCCCATGGTGATAAAAGACGACCCTACCCTGATGTTTACCAACGCGGGTATGAACCAGTTTAAAGATATTATTTTGGGTAACCACCCGGCGAAATACCAAAGAGTCGCGGACTCTCAGAAATGTCTGCGCGTAAGCGGAAAGCACAATGACCTGGAAGAAGTCGGACACGATACGTACCACCACACCATGTTTGAAATGCTCGGCAACTGGTCCTTCGGTGATTACTTCAAAAAAGAAGCAATCAACTGGGCATGGGAATACCTGGTAGAAGTACTGAAACTGAATCCGGAACATCTCTATGCCACTGTATTTGAAGGAAGCCCCGAAGAAGGACTGAGCCGTGACGACGAAGCCGCTTCTTACTGGGAGCAATTCCTACCGAAAGATCATATCATCAATGGCAACAAACACGATAACTTCTGGGAAATGGGTGATACAGGACCTTGCGGACCCTGTTCCGAAATTCATATCGACCTCCGTCCTGCTGAAGAACGTGCAAAAATCTCCGGTCGTGATCTAGTCAACCACGATCACCCGCAGGTAATTGAAATCTGGAACCTTGTATTTATGCAATATAACCGCAAAGCAGACAGTAGCCTCGAACCGCTTCCGGCAAAAGTAATTGACACCGGTATGGGATTTGAGCGTCTCTGTATGGCACTGCAAGGCAAAACGTCCAACTATGATACGGACGTATTCCAACCGATGCTGAAAGCGATTGCTGTCATGTCAGGCACAGAATACGGAAAAGACAAACAGCAGGACATCGCTATGCGCGTGATTGCCGACCATATCCGCACCATCGCTTTCTCTATCACAGACGGCCAATTGCCCTCTAACGCAAAAGCGGGTTATGTAATTCGCCGTATCCTCCGCCGTGCTGTTCGTTACGGATATACTTTCCTCGGACAAAAACAAGCATTCATGTACAAGTTGCTTCCGGTATTGATTGATAACATGGGAGACGCTTATCCTGAATTGATAGCACAGAAAACCCTGATCGAGAAAGTTATCAAAGAAGAAGAAGAAGCATTCCTCCGCACACTGGAAACCGGAATCCGTCTGTTGGACAAGACAATGGAAGATACCAAGGCTGCCGGAAAAACAGAGATCAGCGGCAAAGATGCCTTCACCTTATATGATACATTCGGTTTCCCGCTCGACCTGACAGAGCTGATTCTCCGCGAAAACGGAATGACTGTAAACCTCGAAGAATTCAACGCGGAAATGCAACAGCAGAAACAGCGTGCACGTAACGCTGCCGCTATCGAGACAGGCGACTGGATTACACTGAAAGAAGGAACAACGGAATTTGTAGGTTACGATTATACCGAATATGAAGCCTCTATCCTCCGTTATCGCCAGATCAAACAAAAGAACCAGACTTTGTATCAAATCGTATTGGACTACACTCCGTTCTATGCAGAAAGTGGTGGCCAGGTAGGTGACACGGGTGTATTGGTCAGCGAATTTGAAACGATTGAAGTAATCGACACCAAGAAAGAAAACAATCTTCCGATACATATTACCAAAAAGTTACCGGAACACCCGGAAGCTCCGTTCATGGCTTGTGTAAATACCGACAAACGCGCTGCCTGTGCAGCCAACCACTCGGCCACTCACTTGCTGGACGCTGCTCTCCGCGAAGTATTGGGCGAACACATCGAACAAAAGGGTTCATTGGTCACTCCGGACTCACTGCGTTTCGACTTCTCTCACTTCCAGAAGGTGACAGACGAAGAAATCCGCCAGGTGGAACACATCGTTAATGCAAGAATCCGTGCCAATATTCCTTTGAAGGAATATCGTAACATTCCTATCGAAGAAGCAAAAGAGCTGGGTGCTATCGCTCTTTTCGGCGAAAAATACGGTGACAGAGTACGTGTGATTCAATTCGGTTCTTCTATTGAGTTTTGTGGAGGTACACACGTAGCCGCAACAGGAAACATCGGCATGGTGAAGATTGTCTCAGAAAGTTCCGTTGCTGCCGGTGTCCGTCGTATCGAAGCTTACACAGGTGCACGTGTAGAAGAAATGTTGGATACTATCCAGGATACGCTCAGCGATCTGAAGGCACTCTTCAACAACACTCCTGACTTGGGAATTGCTATCCGCAAATATCTTGAAGAGAATGCCGGTTTGAAGAAACAAGTGGAAGATTTCATGAAAGAAAAAGAAGCGGCCTTGAAAGAAAGACTGTTGAAGAATATACAGGAAATTCATGGCATCAAAGTAATCAAGTTCTGTGCTCCTCTACCCGCAGAAGTGGTGAAGAATATTGCTTTCCAGCTTCGTGGCGAAATTACAGAAAACTTATTCTTCGTAGCCGGAAGTACGGATGCAGGCAAACCGATGTTGACAGTTATGATTAGCGATAACCTCGTAGCCGGTGGTCTGAAAGCAGGTAATCTGGTGAAAGAAGCTGCCAAACTGATTCAAGGTGGCGGCGGCGGCCAGCCTCACTTTGCAACAGCCGGAGGCAAAAACGCTGACGGGTTACCGGCAGCAGTTGAAAAAGTACTCGAACTTGCAGGAATCTAAGAGTAAGTAAATAAATAAAATAAATAGAGTGTGTCTTAAGGTAGGAATTACTGTGAGACACACTCTATTTTTTATATCCAAATCCGGACGCAGAGAAGGTTTGAATCAAGATACCAAGGACTCGGTCTCCGACACCAGTGAGGGACATCTCCGATATCGGGAAGCACAAACACAATTATAAAGTCTATCTTCCTCACTTTAAAAATATTGCGTATATAATATAGGGTTGTCACAGTTTTTTTCTACCTTTGCACGCAGATTAATTATTTTTCTTATCCTTCAAATAAATAAAATAAATAATCACTAATACCCAAAGAACGATGAGAACACCCACTTGTCTATGCCTGCTGTTAATCTGCATGCTGATTTCTTGTACCCCTACACAAGAGAAACATGAAATAGATTACACATCTTATGTAAATCCATTTATAGGAACAGACTTCACCGGAAACACTTATCCGGGCGCACAAGCGCCATTTGGAATGGTACAACTTAGTCCGGATAACGGACTCCCCGGCTGGGACCGCATCTCCGGATATTTTTACCCGGACAGCACGATTGCCGGATTCAGCCACACGCACCTCTCCGGTACCGGAGCTGGAGATCTGTATGATATCTCTTTTATGCCTGTTACGCTGCCTTACAAAGAAGCAAAAGCTCCACTGGGCATTCACTCCAAGTTCTCCCACGATGACGAAAGCGCCTATGCAGGCTATTATCAGGTACGCCTGACCGATTATAATATCAACGTCGAATTGACGGCAACCGAACGCTGCGGTATCCAACGGTATACCTTTCCCGAAGCTCAATCCGCTATCTTCCTGAACTTGAAGAAAGCGATGAATTGGGACTTTACCAACGACTCTCACATTGAGGTGATAGACTCCGTCACTATCCAAGGTTACCGTTTCTCTGACGGCTGGACACGAGATCAGCACATCTACTTCCGTACCCGCTTCTCCAAGCCTTTCGAGAAAATAGAACTGGATACAATGGCTATCGTCAAAGAGAACAAACGTATCGGCACAGCTACTATCGCACGCTTCGACTTCAACACTCAAGAAGGCGAGCAGATACTTGTCAGCACAGCCATTTCCGGCGTCAGCATGGAAGGAGCTGCCAAGAACCTGCAAGCTGAAGTCCCCGAAAACAACTTCGACAAATATCTGGCTGCAACCAAAGCTAACTGGAACCGCCAACTCGGAAAGATTGAAGTAAAAAGTGACAACGAAGATGATAAAGTGAACTTCTACACAGCTATCTATCATTCAATGATCGCCCCGACAATTTATAGTGATGTGGATGGAGCTTATTACGGTCCCGACAAGAAAGTACACCAAGCCGACGGTTGGGTAAATTACAGCACTTTCTCCTTATGGGACACGTACCGTGCCGCTCACCCGCTTTTTACCTACACCGAACCGGAGCGTGTCAACGATATGGTGAAATCCTTCATCGCTTTCTACGAACAGAACGGACGTCTGCCGGTATGGAACTTCTACGGCAGCGAAACGGACATGATGATCGGTTACCACGCTGTTCCGGTGATTGCAGACGCTTATCTGAAAGGAATCGGAGACTTTGATGCGGAAAAGGCACTGGCTGCCTGCGTAGCAACTGCCAACCTGGACAATTACCGGGGCATCGGGCTCTACAAAAAATTAGGATATATACCTTATAACGTGACAGATAGCTATAACGCAGAAAACTGGTCGTTATCCAAAACACTGGAATATGCTTTCGATGACTACTGCATCGCCGAAATGGCACAGAAAATGGGCAAGAAAGATATTGCAGACGAATTCTATAAACGTTCGCAAAACTACAAGAATGTCTATAACCCGGCCACTTCATTCATGCAACCGCGTGATGACAAAGGCGTCTTTATCAAAGATTTCAAAGCAGACGACTATACTCCGCATATTTGCGAAAGCAACGGATGGCAATATTTCTGGTCTGTACAGCATGATGTTGACGGACTGGTCAATCTCGTAGGAGGCAAAAACCGGTTTGCGGAAAAGTTGGATAGTATGTTTACCTATCATCCGTCCGAAGATGACGAGCTCCCACTTTTCAGCACAGGAATGATCGGTCAATACGCGCACGGCAACGAACCGAGCCACCACGTTATCTACCTGTTCAATTCGATAGGATTCAATGACCGGACTCAATATTACGTGGCAAAAGTAATGAATGAGCTCTACAAGAACGAACCGGCCGGCCTTTGCGGCAATGAAGACTGCGGACAGATGTCGGCATGGTACGTATTCAGTGCTATGGGATTCTATCCTGTAAATCCGGTCAGCGGAAGATATGAAATAGGCACTCCCCTATTTCCGGAAATCAAGCTGCATCTCGCCAATGGCAAGACTTTTACAGTACTCGCTCCGAACGTAAACAAAGAAAATATCTATATCCAGTCAATCAAAGTGGACGGCCAACCTTACGATAAGACTTATCTCACCCATGAACAGATCATGAGCGGAGCTACTGTGGAATTCGAAATGAGTAACACCCCTAAAGCAATAGGCGTCATATTCGAAGAAAAGAATCCATAAATAAAACCAAACTTAACTGACCGAGAGCATGAACGAAAACTTCGATATTACTTATAAAGCACTGTTCCGCAGATACTATCCCAACCTGATTTTCTACGCCACCCGTCTGGTGGGTGAGGAAGAAGCGGAGGACGTAGTGCAGGATGTATTTGTAGAATTATGGAAGCGGAAAGACACCATAGAGATAGGAGATCAGATCCAAGCCTTTCTCTATCGTGCCGTTTACACCCGTGCTCTCAACGTCCTGAAACATCGCAATGTGGAAGACGGCTACTGCGCCGCCATGGAAGAAATCAACCAAAGGCGTGCCGAATTCTATCAACCGGACAACAACGAAGTGATCCGGAGGATTGAAGACCGGGAACTACGGAAAGAAATCTACGATGCAATCAACGAACTTCCGGACAAGTGCAAAGAAGTTTTCAAACTCAGCTATCTGCATGATATGAAAAACAAAGAGATAGCCGATGTCCTCGGGGTTTCACTACGCACGATAGAAGCACATATGTACAAGGCACTGAAGTACTTACGCAGTCGTCTAGATCCTCTTTGGATCATTATAGTCTTATTTTTGTGCAAGTAAGCTAAGTGTTTTTAGGTTCTGAATTGTATTATTTATATGAAGGAAAAGAAAATGAGAAATCTAAGTGAAGACATAATGAATAAATATTTGACTGGGCAATGCTCGGAAGAAGAAATCATCGAAGTAAATGCTTGGATGAAAGAATCGGAAGAAAATGCCCGTCAACTCTTTCGCATGGAAGAAATTTATCATTTGGGTAAATTCGACCGATATGCCGACGAACAACGGATAGCTCATGCTGAAAAGCTGTTATACAAAAAGTTGGATGAAGCAAAAGGGAAACAGGCCAAACTACTGCGTATGCATCGTTGGATGAGATATGCTGCCGTTATTGCCGTCATTCTTCTTATGGGAGGCGGAGCCGGGTACTGGTTCTATCATAACGGGGCAGACCAGCAATTAATGGTCGCTGTTGCCAACGAAGGTATCGTAAAGGAAGTGGTTCTACCGGACGGTACCAGAGTCTGGCTGAACAACCTTGCGACCTTAAAGTATCCACGCGAGTTTTCTGAAAAAGAACGTAATGTCTATCTGGAAGGAGAAGCCTATTTTGAGGTAACAAAGAACCGTCATAAACCATTTACCGTACAAAGCGACGCTATGCGTGTACGTGTATTGGGAACCACATTCAACTTTAAATCCGATAAGAATTGCCGGGTAGCGGAAGCAACACTGATTGAAGGTGAAATTGAAGTGAAAGGCAATAAGGAGGAAGGGCAGATTATTCTCGCCCCCGGCCAACGTGCCGAGTTAAACAAAAAAAGTGGACGGTTGACTGTGAAACAGGTGGATGCTAAGTTGGACGCCGTATGGCACGACAACCTGATTCCATTCCAAAAGGCCGATATCTTTACCATTACGAAAGCACTGGAACGTTTTTATGACGTGAAGATTATCCTGTCACCGGACATCCGGGCGGATAAGACTTACTCCGGTGTACTGAGAAGAAAGTCGACGATCGATTCTGTGCTAACGTCATTACAAAACTCTATACCTATTGATTATAAAATTGTAGGAAGCAATATCTTTATTTCCCCGAAATAAAGGGATTGCTTTCGGCAAAACTAAAAGCTATTACTACCATGAAACTAAAAACATTCCTAATAGTAGGATGTTTAGGAGGATTCTTCGCACTCAACTCCTGTACAGCTCCCACTAATGAGAAAGATTATAGCGTTTTTGTCAATCCCTTTATCGGTACCGGCGGACACGGGCATACGTTTCCCGGAGCAGTAGTTCCGCACGGAATGATCCAGCCAAGCCCGGATACCCGGATTGATGGCTGGGATGCCTGTTCAGGCTATTATTATGAAGACTCTACCATTAACGGATTCTCACACACGCACGTCAGTGGCACAGGATGTTGTGACTACGGCGACGTACTACTCATGCCGACTGTCGGCGAACAGCGATATCAGACCACTGATCCGCAAAGTCAGCAATTAGCGTATTCCTCCGCCTTCTCGCACGAGAATGAAACGGCAGAACCGGGATATTATTCCGTTTTTCTGGACACTTATCAGGTAAAAGCCGAGATATCGGCTACCAAACGTAGCGCTATCCATCGCTACACCTTCCCCGAAAGTTCCGAAGCCGGATTTATTCTTGACTTGGATTACAGCCTGCAACGGCAGACTAATTCCGACATGGGGATCGAGGTTATCAGCGACACGGAAATCTGCGGACATAAGAAAACAACTTATTGGGCTTTCGACCAATATATTAATTTCTATGCCAAGTTCTCCAAGCCGTTCTCTTATACGTTGGTGACCGATTCTATCACTATGGATAACGGCAAGCGGCTTCCTGTCTGCAAAGTTTTATTACACTTTAATACCACCAAAGATGAACAAGTACTGGTTAAAGTAGGTGTATCTGCCGTCGACATAGCCGGTGCACGCAAGAATGTAGAATCGGAGATGCCCGGCTGGGATTTCGATAAAGTGCGCAAGAATGCACGCTCCGCTTGGAATCAGTATCTGTCAAAGATAGATATTACGACTCCCGACAAGGACGACAAAACGATCTTCTACACCGCTCTATATCATACGGCTATCAGTCCGAACCTGTTCACGGACGCAGATGGACGTTACCTGGGAATGGATCTCGAAGTACATCAGGGAGATACAATCAATCCCCTGTATACTGTATTCTCTCTATGGGACACCTTCCGTGCACTGCATCCGTTAATGACAATTATCGACCCGGATCTGAACAATCAGTTTATCAATTCGCTCATCAAAAAACATCAGGAAGGCGGAATATACCCGATGTGGGATCTGGGCTCCAACTATACCGGTACTATGATTGGTTATCATGCCGTTCCGGTCATCGTGGATGCATATATGAAAGGTTACCGTAATTTTGATGCCAAAGAAGCATACAAAGCATCTCTGCGCGCTGCGGAATATGACACTACCGGTATTAAATGCCCGGCCCTGGTGTTACCCCACCTTATGCCGAAAGCCAAATATTACAAGAACGCAATCGGCTACATTCCTTGTGACCGTGAAAATGAATCGGTAGCCAAAGCGTTGGAATATGCATACGACGACTGGTGTATTTCTATCTTCGCTGAAGCAATGAGCGACTTTGAAACAAAAGCCAAATACGAACGTTTTGCCAAAGCCTACGAGTTTTATTTCGACAAATCTACCCGCTTCATGCGCGGACTGGATTCAAAAGGTGAATGGCGTACCCCGTTCAACCCACGTGCCTCTACTCACCGCAGCGATGATTATTGCGAAGGAACAGCTTGGCAATGGACTTGGTTTGTACCTCACGATGTAGATGGATTGGTTAATCTAATGGGAGGTGAAGACGCTTTTGTACAAAAACTCGACTCACTGTTTACGGCAGATTCATCACTCGAAGGAGAAATGATTTCGTCAGACATCAGCGGCCTTATCGGACAATATGCGCACGGCAATGAACCGAGTCATCACGTCATTCACCTGTACAACTACGTCAACCGCCCGTGGAGAACACAGGAACTGGTAGACAGTGTTTATCAAAGCCAATATGCCAACAGTACAGACGGACTGTCAGGTAATGAAGACTGCGGACAAATGTCTGCCTGGTATATACTCAATTCTATGGGATTCTATCAGGTATGTCCCGGCAAACCGATATATTCTATCGGACGTCCCGCCTTCGACAAGGCAGTTATTAATCTGCCCGAAGAAAAGACATTCAGTATCGTAGTAAAAAACAACGAAAAGAAGAACAAATATATTGAAAGCGTAACACTGAACGGCCAACCGTTGAATACCCCATTCTTCCATCATCAGGATATTGCAAACGGAGGAACAATGGAAATCAAAATGACCGCCCAACCCACGAAATGGGGAGTGAGATAATACGTTTGATTGCTTACTATTAAAACATATACGCCATGAAAAGACTATTAATAATAGTTTGTGTACTTGCTTGCACATTCTTTGCCAAAGCCAAAGACCGGACACAGTATGTCAACCCGCTAATGGGTTCCCAGTCTACTTTCGAATTATCAACAGGTAATACTTATCCGGCCATTGCCCGTCCCTGGGGGATGAACTTCTGGACTCCGCAGACAGGAAAAATGGGTGACGGCTGGCAATACACTTATACCGCTAACAAGATTCGCGGTTTCAAGCAGACGCATCAACCCAGTCCGTGGATTAACGACTACGGACAGTTCTCTATCATGCCCGTAGTAGGCAAACCGGAGTTTAACGAAGAAAAGCGCGCAAGCTGGTTTGCCCACAAAGGGGAGATCGCCACTCCTTATTATTATAAAGTATATCTCGCCGAACATGACATCGTGACGGAAATGGCCCCGACGGAACGCGCTGTCCTTTTCCGCTTCACTTTCCCGGAAAATGAACATTCTTATATCATAGTGGACGCTTTCGACAAAGGCTCGTATGTCAAAGTGATTCCGGAGGAAAACAAGATTATCGGCTATACCACCCGCAATAGCGGAGGAGTTCCCGAAAACTTCAAGAATTACTTTATCATCGAGTTCGACAAGCCTTTCACATACAAAGCAACAGTAGCCAATGGCAATCTTCAAGAAAACGTTACCGAACAAACAACTGACCATGCCGGAGCTATTATCGGTTTCCGGACACATAAGGGCGAACAGGTGCACGCAAGGATTGCTTCTTCTTTTATCAGCTTCGAACAGGCAGCTGTCAACATGAAAGAACTGGGCAAGGACAATATCGAGCAAGTAGCCAAGAAAGGAAAAGAAGCATGGAACCAGGTATTAGGAAAAATTGAAGTGGAAGGCGGCAATCTGGACCAATATCGTACATTCTATTCCTGTTTATACCGTTCACTCCTGTTCCCGCGCAAGTTCTACGAACTGGACGCGAACGGCCGGCCGATTCATTACAGTCCATACAACGGACAAGTATTGCCGGGATATATGTATACCGACACAGGTTTTTGGGATACGTTCCGATGTCTGTTCCCGTTACTAAATCTGATGTATCCTTCGGTTAACAAGGAGATGCAGGAAGGGCTTATCAATACATATAAAGAAAGCGGGTTCTTCCCCGAATGGGCAAGTCCGGGACACAGAGGATGTATGGTAGGCAATAATTCGGCTTCTGTTCTGGTAGATGCTTACATGAAAGGCGTGAAAGTGGACGATATAAAAACGCTGTATGAAGGATTGCTGCATGGAACAGAGAATGTACATCCTGAAGTATCTTCAACAGGACGCTTGGGACATGAATATTATAACAAGCTGGGATATGTACCATACGATGTGAAAATCAACGAGAATGCAGCACGTACACTGGAATATGCATACGACGACTGGTGTATCTACAAACTGGCAAAAGAACTGAAACGCCCGAAAAAAGAGATCAATCTTTTTGCAAAGCGTGCCATGAATTACAAAAATCTCTTCGACAAGGAGTCTAAATTAATGCGCGGACGCAATGAAGACGGTACATTCCAGTCACCATTCTCTCCATTGAAATGGGGCGATGCCTTTACAGAAGGAAATAGCTGGCACTACACTTGGTCTGTGTTCCATGATCCGCAAGGACTAATCGACTTAATGGGCGGAAAAGAGATGTTCGTCACTATGATGGACTCCGTTTTTGCTGTACCTCCCGTATTCGATGACAGTTACTACGGACAGGTGATTCATGAAATTCGCGAAATGACCGTTATGAATATGGGTAATTATGCACACGGCAATCAGCCTATCCAGCACATGATTTATTTATATGATTATGCAGGCCAGCCCTGGAAAGCCCAGTACTGGTTGCGCCAAGTCATGGACAGAATGTACACTCCGGGGCCTGACGGTTATTGCGGTGACGAAGACAACGGACAAACTTCCGCCTGGTATGTATTCTCTGCATTAGGTTTCTATCCTGTTTGTCCGGGAACGGATGAATATATCGTAGGCGCTCCTTTATTCAAGAAAGCCACACTTCATTTTGAGAATGGCAACAGTTTGGTGATTGATGCCCCGAACAACAGTAAAAAGAACTTCTATGTCAATTCGATGAACGTAAACGGCACTGACTATACTAAAAATTATCTTCGCCACGAAGAATTATTCAAAGGTGGTATCATCAAAGTAGATATGAGTAATCAACCGAATATGAACAGAGGTACGAAAGAAGAAGATATGCCTTATTCTTTCTCTAAAGAGCAATAATCCTTTATTCAATAGTGTGCCGCTATTTCAATTGCTGTCCTTCAGTTCACTTCTGAAAGCGGCTATTCATTGAGATTTCGACTAAAAGTGGTAGCCTGAAAGTAAACTTCTTTGCTTTCAGGCTATTTTTCAATAAGTTTTCACTACTTTTGCTCAACAAACATCTACAAATCATGGAAGAAAAAATTGACTTTGCAAAAGTCCCTTATCAATATTCGATGTGCCTTAACCGACAATGCCCCCAAGCAGGTACCTGCCTAAGACAACTTACAGAACAAAGCGTACCGGAAAACATAGAGCACTGGATTATCATCAGTCCCAAATATCTGTCTACCGTGAAAGGCGGCTGTCCCCATTACCGTTCCAGTACAAAAGTACGATACGCCCAAGGATTCATCGGAATCTTAGAGAATCTACCTTATAAACAAATGCAAACCGTTATCCTACACCTAATGAACTATTTAGGACGTAGAACCTACTATCGTGCCCGTAAAGGCGAACGTTTACTCTCTCCTTCCGAACAACAGCATATACTGAATATCCTCAGAAACTGCGGAATTACCACCACACAAGAATTTGATGCATACGTTGAAGACTATGACTGGTAATCCGGTCTCTCAATTGACATAACTGCAACACAGCATTGGCACAACTGTGCCAAGCCCATGTCACAACTCTTAAATGAGAAGCACTGCAATGATAGTACAAAGGGATTTACACACGAAATCATAATACTCTTAATTATATAAAGAAAAAAAGATAAATTAGACTAAGTGTTTATTGCGTTAGCATTGTTTTATTTATAAAAGAAGAAAATAAGACTTCTTTTATTAGTTCAATAATTTTTATACAACCATTAAATTAAATGTATGGAAAGCAATCATTCTATTCAAAAGTCGAACTTACTTCGAGCTTTATTGGTTTTAATTTTCATGGCAATCCCATTACAATGGGCTACCGCACAGTTGACATTATCAACTACACGCACAAACTTAGGAACTGTTATTAAACAGATACAGTCCCAGTCTAAGTATCAATTCTTTTATAACGACAAGTTATCTGCCACCCAAGTAGAGGCAGTGAATGTAAAAGACGCTTCTTTAGAACAAGTCCTCAACTCTCTTCTGAGCGGAACAAGCATTTCGTACAAGGTAGAAGACAATATTGTATACCTGTCAGAAAAAAATGCACAGCAAACCAACCAACAACAAGTTGGCCAGGAACACACGATTACCGGACAAGTCATCGATACTAAAGGAGAAATGCTGATTGGTGTCAGTATCCTGCAAAAAGGAACAAGTAATGGTACCATTACAGACATGGATGGCAATTATACCCTCAAGGTCAGCGGTGAACAGCCTGTATTGGTATTTTCCTATATAGGATATAAGACATTAGAGATTCCGGGCAACAAACCGACTCTCAATGTCACGATGTCGGACGATACTCAAGTTATCGATGAAGTCGTCGTTACCGCATTAGGTATCAAACGCGAAAAGAAAATGCTGGGATATGCAGTTCAGGAAATAAAAAGCGACCAACTGAACAAGACCGGAGATCCTTCTGTGACAAGCGCTTTGCAAGGAAAAGTGGCAGGTCTTCAGATGAATACGGCAGGTACAGGTTTGGGAGGTTCCACCAAGATTACGATTCGTGGTAATTCCTCCTTATCAGACAATAACCAACCTTTATGGATTATCGATGGTGTGCCTTTCAGCGACAACAACAGTTCTGACGCTTCTTACTATGGCGGTGTAGACCGTGGCGGTGCCTCTGTCGACATTAATCCCGATGACATCGAAACCATTTCTGTACTGAAAGGTCCGAATGCTGCCGCTCTCTACGGTTCACGTGCCGGTAATGGTGTCATCCTGATAACAACCAAAAAAGGTTCAAAAAAAGAAGGATTCGGTGTTCGTTATAGCGGGAACTTCACATGGAGCACAGTAGCTGAAACACTGAAAATGCAGGAACGCTACGGTCAAGGAACAGACGGTGTTTACAATAAGGCTGCGAGCAGTAGTTGGGGTAGCGAATTGGATGGACACATGGTAGAAGCCTGGAACGGAGAACAACGTGCTTATTCTAAGTATGGAAACAAACTGGAAGATTATTTCAACACCGGTTTTGCCCACAACCATAATGTGTCTATCAGTAATGTAACCGACAAGTCTCATTTCCGTGCATCTTTCGGCAGTTCTAACAATAAAGGTTTATTCCCGAACGAGAAATTGGATAAGATAAATATTGACCTGAACGCCGGTGCAGAAATGAACCAATATCTCTCTATGGAAGGAAAAGTCTCCTTATCACGAACCAAGGCAGAAGATCGTCCCTATTTCGGAAGTTATGGAGTTATTGCACAGTTAATCGGTATTCCGCACAACGTGTCTTTGGATGATTTAAAGAATTATTCAACAGAAAACTCCGCACACGTGAATTGGGCAGGCCCGAACCCCGGATTGGAAAATCCATATTACGTACAAGACCAGCGCCATAATTCTGACGAACGTTGGAGAGCTTTCGGATACTACAACGCAAAAATCAACTTTACCGACTGGTTACACTTTAGCGCCAAATATGCATTCGACTATTACCGTACACGTGTTCAAAGCACCGACTTATCGAACGGTATCGGTAAAACTATTGAAAACATTACCGATGACCGTATGAGCCGCAGTGAGGAAAACTTCTTTGAGTCAAATGCAGAATTTATCCTTGCCGGAGACAACCGTATCGGAGAAAATTTCCGTATCGGCTACACAGTAGGTGCCAACTTCATGTATCAGAAATTTGAGACCTTGTCGGCTGAAACAAAAGACATGGTGAACAAGAACCAATGGATATTCAATGCCGCAAATATTCTGAACAGTGCTGCTGAAGATGGACACGAACGCGCTACCAACTCTGTATTTGCATCTGCACAACTTGCATGGAAAGAGTATTTGTCAATGGACTTGACTGCACGTAACGACTGGTCGTCCACATTACCCTCCAGCAACCGTTCATTCTTCTATCCATCTGCAAACTTAAGTTTCATCATAACAGATTTTCTTCGTTCATTAGACAAGACATTACCTTCATGGCTCACATTTGCCAAAGTTCGCCTATCTGCCGCACAAGTAGGTAAAGATACAGAACCATACAACCTGTATAATACATTGAGCTATGCATTCAGCAACGGAGTGCTCAATATCACAAAATCTGATATTAAAAAGAATGACCAGTTGAAGCCGGAGATTTCCTCCTCGTATGAAGCCGGTTTGGATATGAAATTCCTCAATAATCGTCTGGGATTCGACTTCACTTATTACAACAGCCGTACCAAGAACCAGATCATGAAAGTCCCTGCACCGGCTCCTTGGAGTGGTGGTAAAATGATTAACTCCGGTTTAATTGTCAACCAAGGATTCGAATTCATGCTATATTCTACTCCTGTACAAACGAAAGATTTCACGTTCGATTTGAATATCAACTTATCCAGGAATGTATCTAAAGTAAAAGAACTGGCAGATGGCGTTGATTATCTCTTCTTCAATGGAGATGCAAATTTCCCAATCAATGTCGGTACACGCGTAGGACACCGCTTGGGTGAAATTTATGCCAAAAACCTGTACAAGCGTGATGAAAACGGTAATATGATAGTTAATAAACAAGGTCGTCCGACCAAGGTCTCCGGTGAAGACGCTTTCCAATACACATTGGATCATCCGATCGGTAATATTGAACCGGACTTATTAATGTCCGTTTCTCCATCATTCACCTACAAAGGATTTACTCTTTCTGCATTGTTCGATATGAAATTTGGTGGTGACATTGTTTCTGTATCCGAGGCAATGGCAACCAGCACAGGATTGGCAGCACGCACCGCTAATCGTGGTAATGCAGAGAATGGCTGGAAAATCGTTGCTCCGGGTGTGACCGCCGACGGTACTGTAAACTCAACAGCTATGAACGCTCAAAGGTATTACACATCAATGAGTGGTATGGCCGAAGAATTCGTATACGATGCTTCATTCATCAAATTGAAAGAATTGTCATTAGGTTATTCTTTCCCGAAATCCATACTGAAGAAGACTCCTTTAACTTCACTGAACGTAGCATTCGTTGCCCGTAACTTGGCTTACCTGATGAAACATACACCGGGAACAAGTCCCGAAGGAGGTTATGACACAAGTATGTTCTCTCAAGCTATCGATTATATGTCTGTTCCTTACACACGTACATTCGGTCTTTCTATTAATCTTGGTTTCTAATCTAAACATAAAAAGAAGTTATGAAATTCTATTATAAAACACTTGCATTCGCATCTCTACTTGCTCTAGCAGCTTGCTCAGATTTTGATGAAATGAACACCAACCCGTACGAACCTCCTTATTCACCGGGTACTTCTAATACCGATGTAAGTCCTGAAGGCATTGATATTGATTATGAACTACCTGAAGCTGATATAAAAGCATTAAAAGAAGCAGAAACTTCAATTGGTAGTTTGTTCCGTAATCTAACGAATGAGGGACCTTACAATGATTATCAGGTAACCACCAACTTAACTCATGACATTTATGCCGGCTATATGGCAAATACATCTGCCGGTTTCCATGAAAAAGCCTGCACATACGTATATACTGACGACTGGTCCAGAAACAGATGGGATCATTTCTATAATGACCGTACTGCAAACGAATATGCACAAATTATCAAAGTCTGTCATTTCGTCAATAAAGACAAATACTGGAACGAGTTCTACGTAACCCGTATTTATTATGCATTCCTCATTTCTATGCAGACAGATACATACGGTGATATTCCATTGTCGTACTACATAAAAGGAATGTTACCCCCGACACAGTATATTTCATATACCAGCCAAAAGGATGTGTACGATGCTATGTTCAAACTGCTGGATGAAGCTATCACCAACATCAAACCCGACAAAGGTTTGAACTGGGGAGAAGGAAAAGGAAGTAATGACCGTTGCTATGGAGGCGACATCAACAAATGGTTACGCTTTGCCAATACTTTACGTTTGCGTCTGGCGCTTCGTATTTCAAATGTCGATCCGGATCGTGCCCAAGAAGAAGGGAAAAAAGCAATCGAGAGTACTTATGATTTGATGCAAAGCAATGCAGACAACATGAGAACTGTACCGAAAGTTGCCCCTATCGACAAAGGTGGTGAAGGAGGCGGCGGATCTGAAAATATCCATGCGCTGATATTCGGTTGGGGAGCGCAAATGGTTATGTCGAAAGATTTGGAAAAGGCCTATAAAAATGAATCTGAAGTATTAGATCCCCGATGCGAAATACTGTGGTGGCGCCCAAGTCCATTTTCAGATCTTAAGGAAGCCAAAGAAAGCAATAAGGACTTTGCCGGATGTCCGATTGGTAATATGGATGTACAAGGAGAGGACGCGACAAAAAGTTACTCTCCTGTAAGATGTAATAAACTGATAAGTTCGGATCATAATAATTTAGATGATAACTATTGGTTTAGCGAAGCTCGCGAACTGGTTTGGATGAGCTATGCGGAGAGTCGGTTCATGTTGGCAGAAGCTGCTCTCAGAAATTGGACGACAGGCTCAGTTGAGCAATATTATATTGACGGAATTAGAGCGTCCATGGATTACTATAATATTGATGAGGCTAAAAAACAAGCCTATATTGACGGATTGAAGAACAAACAAGATGTATCCGGAAGTGACAAAGAAAAAGCCTTGAAAGAGATCATCACCCAAAAATGGATTTCGATCTTCCCGAACGGCAATGAAGGTTGGGCAGAATTCCGCCGTACAGATTATCCTGAACTGCTGAATATCGAAGAAAACAACTCGGACGGTGACGTGCCTGAAGGTAAGTTCATCAAACGGATCAAATACCCTCAAAGTGAATCCTTTAACCCCAACCGGCCGATGGGCGACAACCAGGGAACGAAAATCTGGTGGGATGTGGCAGATACAAATAATGACAATGGTCAACGTGTACAGCCAAACAACTTCCGATAATCAGTCACTAACAAAGTGCTAAAACTCTTTGTGCCAAAGCCTGAAAAAATCTAATGACAGGAACTTGTCTTCTTAGATAGAATCAGAAAAACAGTAGATTGGGAACTTCTCCTTTAATCTACTGTTTTTTTCAACTAAATCACTCCACTTGTTCTTTCGGATAATTCACCAAATACAACGTCTTCGTCGCACGAGTAAACGCCGTATACAACCAACGAAAGTAATCGGGAGTCAAGTATTCATCCGTCATATATCCCTGATCCAGGAACACATTCTGCCACTGGCCACCTTGTGCCTTATGACAAGTGACCGCATACGCATACTTCACTTGTAACGCATTATAATGTGGGTCAGCTTTCATCTTCTTCATCCGGTCACGTTTATTGGGAATATCGATATAATCTTCCAGCACTGTGTAAAATAACCGGTCATTATCCGCTTTCGGTAATGCAGGCGAATCTGAATGTAGAGTATCCAACAACAAATTAGCATCCAATTCAAAATCATTCTGATCGGGAAATCTGAGAGTGACTTCCGCAAAACGGAAGCCGTACATTTCACGGGTACGACGGACACGGCGAACAATTGCAATCTCTCCGTTGGCTATGAAATCCATTTCTTTATATTTCTCCGTCCAATAATAATTATTCTTGGCTACCATTAACATATCTCCGGAATTCAATTCATCTTCCCGCCAAAGTATCTGCGCACGTATTCCATTATTATATAAGTTCGCGCGTTTATTAGAGCGACAAATCACAATCGTCTCATCCATTCCGTCATGGTCATAACAATCGGTCAGCTTTTCTATCAATTCTACTCCCGGAACGACTTGTATATCCGGAAAGCCGGTCACTTTTATCTTTGGTAACGAATAGCATTCATCTGCTGCTATCAATTGCCGCAATTGAGTCGCATTCCACAAGATGCCGGATTGTTGCACCTGACGAACTACTTGAGTCAAATCGACCTCACGAACTTCAAGTCCATATCCTTTCAATGCATCGGCAAACAACGCGGGACTTAACTCCTCTCCCACCGGCGGAAGCTGTGCCGTATCTCCCATTAACAAAAGACGGCAACCTTGTCCCGAATACACGAACTGCACCAAGTCATCCAACAAACGTCCCGTACCGAATACACTGCCCGACAACCCTTCATTAGAAATCATCGAAGCCTCATCAACAATAAACAAAGTATTTGTAGCAAGATTGTCATTAATCGAAAAATTACTGATTTCATTAGAAAAAGACTGTTGTCTATATATTTTCTTATGGATAGTAAAGGCAGAATGTCCCGCATAGGCCGAAAAAACTTTTGCCGCACGTCCCGTTGGAGCCAGTAAAACAGACTTTTGCTGCAACTGGTTCATCGTTTTCACCAATGCCCCTACTAGAGATGTTTTACCAGTACCGGCATAGCCTCTGAGGATGAAAACTTCATCCGCCAAGGTAGACAGAAGAAACTCTGAAAGAGATTTTACAGCAATTTCCTGCTCTAAAGTTGGTTCATAAGGAAAATTTTCCTTAATTTGCCTTTCTAAATAGTTATTTATCATTTTTGTACGAGAAAAAAGTTCCTGGAACTATCGTATTTAAATTAATTTATTCTATTTTTGCGATGCGAATATAACAACTAAAAACATAATTTATCATGAAAACAGTATTTAATATTGTATTAGTGCTCTGTGCTGCTGCACTGATTTACATCTGCTACAACAGCATCATGGGTCCTATCAATTTTGAAAACGCAAAAAAAGACAGAGAAAAAGCAGTCATTGCCCGTCTAATTGACATCCGTAAAGCACAGCAGGAATACCGTATGCTTCACCACGGAATGTATGCTCCTAAATTGGACACATTGATTGACTTCGTTAAGAATCAGAAGTTGCCGTTCGTTATGAAAATCGGACAATTGACAGACAAGCAGTTGGAAGACGGATTAACTGAAAAGAAAGCAATGTCGATCATCGAAAAAGCTAAGAAGACCGGCAGATATGACGAAGTTAAGAAATGGGGACTTGAAAACTTCAAACGTGACACTATGTGGGTAGCTGTATTGGATACTATCTATCCGAAAGGATTCAATCCGGATTCTATGAAATTTATCCCTCATGGAAATGGCGCTCAATTCGAAATGAATGTTAGAAACGATACCGCTAAATCCGGTGCTCCTGTATACTTGTTCGAAGTAAAAGCTCCATACGATACTTATTTGAGCGGACTCGACAAACAGGAAATTATCAACCTGAAAGACTTAGATTCCAAATTAGGTAAATACAGTGGTTTGATGGTAGGTTCTATCGACACTCCAAACAATGGTGCTGGTAACTGGGAATAATGATTGATTTTACTAAATCAAAACAATATACTTTATCCATCCGTCTTAGTACGGATGGATTTTCTTTTTCTATCTATAACCCGATTCATGACGACTCTTTCTCAGTGATAGAAAAGGAGATTGATACGTCTTTATCTCTTACAGCCAATCTCAAGGCTGTGTTTCACGAATTGGACTTCTTAGGTCATTCTTACAAACGGGTAAACATCATGCTGGCTAGCAAGCGTTTTACGATAGTGCCATTGGATTTGTTTGAAGAAGAGCAGGCCGACCTTTTATTCTATCACAACCATCAGAAGCGGGAAAATGAAACGGTCATTTACAATATTCTGAAAAAGAATAATGTAGTTATTGTCTTCGGTATAGACAGAAGCGCATACTCTTTTCTAACCGAACAATACCCCGAAGCTCGTTTTTATTCTCAATCGACTCCGCTCATTGAATATTTCTCCGTAAAAAGCAGACTGGGCAATAGCAAGAAAATGTATGTTTCCGTACGTGAGGAAGGCATCGACATCTATTGTTTCGAACGGGGACATCTCCTGCTTGCTAATTCTTTCGAGTGCTTCCATACAGAAGATCGTATTTACTATTTGCTGTATGCGTGGAAACAATTAGAATTCAACCAGGAACGGGATGAGCTTCATCTCACCGGAACCCTTCCCGACAAAGAAATTCTGATGAACGAACTTAGAAAATTCATCTTACAGGTATTCATCATGAATCCTGCAACTAATATTGACATGCAAGCCTTATTAACATGCGAGTAATCAGCGGTATTTATAAACGAAGAAGATTTGATGTGCCCCGAACCTTTAAAGCACGTCCTACGACAGATTTTGCCAAAGAGAATCTGTTTAATGTACTCAACAATTATATTGATTTCGAGGAAGGAGTCACTGCACTCGATTTGTTTGCCGGAACAGGCAGTATCAGTATCGAACTGGTATCCAGAGGCTGCGACCGCGTTATCAGTGTTGAGAAGGAGCCGGCTCACTATTCATTCATCTGCAAGATTATGAAGGAAGTGCAGACTGACAAATGTCTGCCGATACGGGGAGATGTATTCAAGTTTATCAATAACAGTCGCGAACAGTTTGACTTTATCTTTGCTGATCCTCCTTACGCCCTAAAAGAACTGGAAACCATACCGGAGTTAATCTTCAAGAATAACCTTCTCAAAGAAGACGGATTATTTGTACTGGAACATGGAAAAGATAATAATTTTGAAGAGAACCCTCACTTCATTGAAAGAAGAGTTTACGGAAGTGTTAACTTCTCTCTCTTCAGATAAGATTTCACCACAGAATAACATTTAAAGTAGCGGAGCCAACAGACGAACAACAGACTCCGCTGCCTTCTGCCTCCATGAACGCCTTACCCAGTTTTTCAAGAATATCTGCGTGCTTTCGCGCTGATCCTGAAGGAATATTTCTTTCATCTCAAGCGCTGTCTCCACATCATACATGAAAGCATTCACCTCAAAATTATGCTCAAAGCTGCGGAAGTCCACGTTAGTGGAACCAACAGTAGAAAGCATATCATCCGAAACCATTAATTTAGAATGCAGGAATCCCTTTTTATAAAAGAAAACCTTAACGCCCGCCTGCATCACATCCCGCAGATAGGAACGCGACCCAAGATGTGTAATCCAGTTATCAGCACGTTCCGGCAACATAAGACGCACATCCACTCCTGATAAAGCTGCAGTTTGCATAGCTGCCAATATTTGTTCCGTCGGCAAGAAATAAGGGGTCTGCATATAGAAGTACTTTTTCGCACCGGTAATTGCCACGGTCAATCCCTGCATAATCTCCTTCCATGGACCGATAGGTTCACTTGTGACTATCTGCACAAGAGAAGTTCCGCAAGAATCTATTTTCGGGAAGTAACGGGAAGCTGTAATCAACGTACGGTCCACAAAATACCAGTCGAGCAGGAAAGCCGTCTGTAGACCATGCACCGCTTTGCCTTCGAGCATAATATGCGTATCACGCCATATTCCCCAAGAAAAGCCACGCATATAGCGTTCGGCAAGATTCATTCCGCCAACAAAGCCCACACGCCCGTCAATCACTACAATTTTTCTATGATTCCTATAATTTACCCGGCTGGTAAACAAAGGGAAACGCACTTTCAGGAAGCTTCTCACCTCAATGCCTGCATTACGCATTTCCTCGAAAAAACGATTGGGTACGTGCCAGCACCCCACATCGTCATAGATTACCCTAACTTCAACTCCCTGCGAGGCCTTTTCTATCAATACATCCCTCACCAGACGACCAATGGCGTCATCCTCAAAGATATAATATTCCATGTGGATATGCTGTTTCGCCTTCTGAAGTTCGCGCAATAATGCCTGTAACTTGGTGTAGCCTTCCGTATAGACAGACACCCTGTTCCCTTCGAAAGGAAAAGCCTGATTGGTATGACGAAAAAGCTGGATGAGACGGGAGTATTCATAGGGAATATCGGAACAGTCCTGCGCCAAGTATTCCGCCATAGGTTTCTTCAACAAGCGGTCGTAGCTCTTTTGTCCGATTATACGCTCCCGACGCTGACTCCGGCCGAAGAAAAAGTAAAAGACAAGCCCCACAATAGGCAGGAAAAGCAAGATGAGTATCCAAGCCATAGTCTTGACAGGATTCCGATTGTCAAGAATGATAATGACAATCGTACTGATAATGGCTCCGAAATAGAGTATATCAAAAGCCACAGTTGCTATCTGACTCACTATATAGTTCCAATCAATCATAGAAATCTCCTTCCTTATAGAGCTACGGAACAACAAATATAAAGTAAATTATCGGATAAACAAAAAAGTCCCGGTGACAACTCATCATCGCAGCACCGGGACTTCACTATTCTATATTTGCTATGGCTTAGAAACGCATAGGCCGCATTCCGCCACCGCGAGGACCATGACCACCACCGTCAAAACCTCCGTGACGCATATTTCCGCGAGCTTCTTTATTTCCGAAGATATTCAGGCGATAGATAAAATGAAGCATACAATAGCTATTTACACCATTATATTCAGAAACAGAACGCATATCGGCAGTCAATGAACGGCTGATATTAGTCTGTTGCTTCAATATATCATAAATCTCAAAACTGATTGTTGCCGCATTACCTTTAAGGAAACTCTGAGCAATTTGTGCATTCCAGATAAGTTCATTTCTGTTCATACTGGCATCCCGATAGCCGCGGCGGGCATTGTTCGTGATATTGGTAGACAATGACATATTCCAAGGCATATTGATATTCGTACTGGCACCATAACCAAAAGTGTACGGTTCCTGGTTATTCTCCGGACGCAACTTATTCTTCTCAAAGTTATAATTTATAGAACCGTTCACCGTAAACTCAAACCAGTCATTCCGGAAAGTACCTCTCACATCTTCCCCTAAATTCAATGTAGTACTTGTATTCTTATCGTTTACAGTTGTCTGTTGATTATACAGATAAGCAACCGCATTCGTATATCCGACACGAGAGAAAGTACTGACAGTAAATCGTTTATCCTTCAAAGCCGTATTAAATCCGAACATTCCCGACGCATTCCAGTTACCATTGATATTTTCCGGTTTCACAGTAACTCCACCGGTAGCCTGATTATAAGTAGTACCATTGGTAATGCTATTCTGGGTAGCATTGAAGAAAGCATGTGCCACTATCCCCTGCTGTCTGTCCGCGTTATAAGTATTATAGAACAAACGCATATTATGAGAGAAAGAAGGTTTCAATCCCGGGTTACCCATACGAATATTCAGCGGGTTTGAGTCATCGGTGATATCCAACAAATTCTCCATACTTGGCTGGCTCGCACGTCCGCGATAAGTAAAGCGCAATTGGCTCACCTTCGAGAAACGATAACGGAAATCAATATTCGGGGCAAAGTTGAAGACCGACCGCTTCACAATAGTATCAAGTTCCGATTTCTTATAAGTCAACGTAGTATTCTGCGGTTGCAGAGAGACTCCGACATTAAATCTATATTTTTCTCTGATAAGATTCAACCCTGCATTTATATCATGATTATAATAATTATACTTGGCATATTTACTCAAATCCTGATCCCTGTTATTCTCATATCCCAGAGGAAGTTCGTCACCAAAATGCCAGTCCCAAACCTGACCTTTGTCAGCATCCGGTATCAGATCATAGGTGCTTCTGTCGCTTTCACTATATTTATATTGGAATTTATAACGGAACTGCAAAAAAGTAGCTTTCGCTATCGGTTCGTTATAAGTCAATTCTGCCGTGTAATCATAGTTCTTCGTAGGAGATGTGGTATACCGCCTGTTATCATCATCCGGCTTTCCGGCCACTGCGTCAAAATAGCGCGTCAATGCCTCACTAAACGACTCACTGTCATTATCACCATAACTGAATGTACCACGGAATGTAATGTTACGTCCCAGACTGTTCAACCTCCTGTTCAACTGCAAAGAAGCATTAGCCGAAAGACTCTTACTCTCTGACATAGATTCACTGTTACTCGCATTTACACGGATATCCTTCAAAGGGTCATCCTCACTATCCCATACCACCTTATTCAAAAAAGCATTCGGATTAGACACAAGGTTAAAAGGGTCCTCATTAAACGTTCCCGATTCTGAAATCGAATACCCATCAGATTTTCCATAAGAAAAATTAGGACGGAAAATAATGTTAGTCAACGTATCCGGTTTCCATTCCAGACGAAAATCGGCATTAAAGTTAGTATTCTTATTATGACCTTTACTGTTCGAATTAGAATAGGAGTTGCCATTCTGCAAGAAACGTTCCGAATAATTAGTAGATATAGCGTCTCTGTCACTAAAATTATAACGGGCACTACCGCCTAGTTCCAGTTTATCCGTCTGGGTGGCAAAGTTTGCACCGAGCATCTTAGTGGCGGTCAAACCGTTGCTATTCCGGAACCGGGGTCGACCTCCTCCGCCCGAAAATCCCTGGTCATTCACGTTATTGGCTGATCCTATCAATGAGAACTGACTGTTTTCAACAAAACGGTTCAGCATTACATTACTTGAATAACGGCTTTCAGTCCCGCCTGCCACATTCGCGTTACCGAACCATCCCTGGTTCATTCCTTTCTTCACCTTCAAGTCAAGAACCGTCTCCTCCTCTCCGTCATCAATTCCGGTAACACGGGCCAAGTCGGACTTTTTATCGTATGTTTTCAACTTGTCAATCATATTGACCGGCAAATTCTTCAAACCGGTTTTCACATCACCGCCAAAGAACTCCTTACCGTCCACCATAATCTTCTTGACTTCTTTACCATTGATTTTGACGTTACCGTCATCATCAATCTCCGCTCCCGGAAGTTTCTTTACCAACTCCTCCAGCATGGCACCTTCAGGAGTACGATAAGCCGTTGAATTATACTCCAGCGTATCTTCCTTCACCGTCACCTCCGGAGCAGTCCCCGTAATCACTGCCTCACTCAACATCACAGCATCAGGTTCCAGAGCAATATTCCCCATTTTTTTCTCAGGAACATTGTTTGACAATTGTACAGGAACAAACTTTGTGCGGAAACCGATATAAGAAATCTTCAACAGATATTTCCCGGCTTTCACTTTCGGAAGCGTAAACCAGCCCTTATTACTACTGGCTATACCAGCAGCATAAGCACTATCGGGTAACGACAATAATTGAACGGTGGCTTGTGCTGCCGGCTCCTTAGAATCAGATTCCACAACACGTCCCGAAACAGAAATCACTTTATTCTGTGCGAAAATAGAGAGGGTGCATAACAACATCAGCACCAACCCGACTGATAATCTTTTCATTTACCTAAATTACGATTATATTAGTAGCAATAACAATGTCTTTTTGACAAATTGAATCGTAAAAGGTTTAATTGAAAGGAAAATTATCTTTTGAAGAATCGATCAACACGCGCTTTTTGCAGACCAAACTCCAAACAAAGCACATTAAATACCAAAAAAGTCAGAAAAGAAGAAGTATCCACATTAATGATATCCCTTTGAATGACACGCCACAACATTCCGCCGAATACAAAAAGGAAGGTCAAAAAGACCGCATTCCGAACCGCCGCATTCCGAATCTGCTCCGTTTCACGGCTTTCATTCTTGCTTAATGCAAAGATTATCAACAAGCATCCTGACATCATCAGCAACTTCGTACATTCTTTATAAAATAACAGATTATGATCGGTCACCATTCCTTGTATATACAGCACAGGAAGAATGAACAGAGCTATCAACAAGACCAAATATCCCACAGGACGACAAAATACGGGTAATAATGCTTTCATGATTTGAACGTTTTAACGAGACAAAAGTAAGTAAAAAAAGATATTTTATATACATTTGCAAAGTAAAAAAGCAAAAGAATCATGAGTAAACAAGAAGTTATTCTCTGCGAAAGCTTGGAAACAAGCCTTAGCCGCGCCATAGAACAGTGTCCGCATGACAAATTATTCATCCTCACAGACGAGCATACCCGACGTCTCTGCCTGCCTGCCTTGAAGGAACTCCCCGCATTGAAAGATGCGATTGAAATCTGCATCGGAGCCGAAGACGTGCATAAGACACTAGAGACACTGGCTTCCGTATGGATGTCACTAAGTACCCAGGGAGCTACACGCCACTCATTGCTCATCAACCTTGGTGGAGGAATGGTAACCGATTTGGGAGGTTTTGCCGCCGCCACTTTCAAACGCGGTATTGCATACATCAATATACCGACAACTTTACTGGCAATGGTAGACGCCTCTGTCGGTGGTAAGACAGGAATCAACTTCAACGGACTGAAAAACGAAATCGGCTCATTTGCCCCGGCAAACAGCGTATTAATCGAAACAGAATTCTTACGGACGCTGGATGCACATAATTTCTTCTCCGGATATGCAGAAATGTTGAAACACGGACTAATCAGCAATACTGCACATTGGGCCGAATTACTGAATTTCAATACCTCGGACATTGATTATACCGCCCTCAAGCAACTGGTCGGCCGGTCGGTGCAAGTGAAAGAAGACATCGTAGAGCAGGACCCGTTTGAACATGGAATCCGCAAGGCCTTGAACTTGGGACATACGGTAGGACACGCATTCGAAAGTATGGCACTGGCAGAAAACCGTCCCGTACTCCACGGATATGCAGTAGCTTGGGGAATTGTCTGCGAACTGTATCTATCCCATCTCAAAGTAGGTTTCCCAAAAGAGAAGATGCGTCAGACGATCCAATTTATCAAGGACAACTATGGCGTATTCACATTCGACTGCAAGAAGTACGAGCAACTATACGCGTTTATGACACATGACAAGAAGAACACTTCCGGCACCATCAACTTCACACTGCTGAAAGATATCGGAGATATCCGTATCAATCAGATCGCCGACAAAGATACAATTTTCGAAATGCTGGACTTCTACCGTGAATGCATGGGAATCTGACCCAGTCCGGACAAAAATAAAAATATAAGGGGAATGGCTTCAACACCACTCCCCTTTCTTGATTCCCTTATTCTCCCATATATATTGATAATTGCATCGCAATCATCCCCACTTTCTCAATCCAAATGACTCATTCGATACTGGGACAATGACATCCCCGTATGTTTTCTAAAAAAACGTCCAAGCGACGATTGATTAGCAAAGTTCGTCCTAATCGCAATTTCCTGAATATTCAGACTCGTGTTTTTCAACAGAGCCTTTATCTCCAGTATAATATATTCAACAATCCAGTCTTTAGCAGACTTTCCGCTCGTTTCCTTGATTACCATGGTCAGGTATTTGGAAGTGATACATAATTTGTCCGCATAAAAGGCCACATCCTTATTCTCTTTGAAGTGCTTCATGATAAGGCTGAAGAATTTATTTGCCAATTCCTCTTTACGGGTATCCTTACGGGTATTCACCAACATCGATTCTTTCTCGTAAGCATTGAACAGTTCGAGATACAGATACCTCAGTAAATGAATAATCAATTCCCTCCTGTACGCGTCAGTAGACATCACCTTATCTTTTATCATTCCCAAATAGTTATATATCCGCAGAACATCACGTTCATTCTGAGGATAATAATAATGGCTCCGCATATAGAAAAAGAAATGCGGAGAAAAGCGCGGTACACCACTTAGGGCATCGCCGAACATAGAGGAAGATATTACCATTGTGACAGTTAAAAAGTCCTCACTAGGTTCACTGAATGAAACAAATTGTCCGGGCAACAATATGATTAACTCATCAGGTTGTATCCAATGCACGTCTTCGTGCACACTGATTTTAGCCGTTCCTCTCAAACTATATACAATCAAAGCTGATTGAATATTAGAAGGATAAGAAGTTAAAGGAAGATACTTCAGATTCTCATAATACTTGAAATCGTCACCTAAGACATATATCTCTAACGTTTCTTTGTTTTTGTTGTTTTGCATTTATCACCTCTCTCTTAAAGACTTTCCACAAATGTATAATATCCAAATTTACCATTCGTTAAAAAAGGAAATAAAGTATTATACAGAGGAAATTACATACTAATTATTTGCATTATTTTATAAACAAAACGCCCCTCCCTTAGTTCTTTACCCCAGTCTGTATTTAGATTTATTATAAACAGAAAAGTTTTTTATGGCATTCAAAAACAAAGAAATAGCTAATGCCGCACGTATGAGAACAGGTATATAGCAACTCATCTATTAACAACAAATTTCTTTCTGATTGACAGTAAACTTGCCATTAATTGATACTAAACTGATTGTGCACTGGAACAAACTATAAACGGAACTTGCATTTATAGATTGCAATTAATGAAAAACAACTTTGTTTCTTGATAATTGGAAGTTTACTATGAATGGAGAGGAACTTTTCTCCTAATGTCCAACAATTGGTTTACGGCAAGTCTGAAGAAGCTGCGCAATACTTTGTCATCCCTATCTTCACCGAGCCTCATTCTTTTAGCTCTATAACAGTTAGAAACCTTATTCAAGTGAATTGATAAAACAAAAATCAAGCAAATTATTTGCTATTTAAAAATTAATCAGTACTTTTGCAACCGCAATTCGGGATGTAGCTCAGCCCGGTAGAGTACGCGTCTGGGGGGCGTGTGGTCGCAAGTTCGAATCTTGTCATCCCGACTACTGGAAATCAGCCATTTACAACTAAGTAAGTGGCTGATTTATTTTTTAGTGGAACACATTTGGAACACTATACTAGAATAAGTATGAATAAAGGTGGCAATAATTATTAGACCATATTAGTATTGTCCGCTAGTTTATAGTATGATTAAAATCAATAGCAGTATTTTAAGAAGTCACTCTTTTTAATTTTCATCTTATAAAATTGACTATTACCAATCTCCGAACTAATGATTGTAAGCAATCGTTTCCACTTACGGTCAACATTTTCAAGCGGCAGACATGCTAACCATTCTCCAAAGTCTGATTTGAGATGCTCGTCATTCAAATATAATTTGCCTATGTTCGAAAATATAAAAGATTCGATGTCTTTATAGTAATAAAGCAATATGTTTTCATCATCAATATCAAAAAAGAAGTATAAGCCAGGCTGCTTGTAGCCATTATATACATATCCTATTACCTCTTTAAGAGGAAAATCTTTTATTACTAAGTCTTGAAAACGTTCAGTACGTTGATGTGTCACATTCCAATCTACAGTATTAATTTCCAACAATGTTGTTTTCAATTCACCATACACATACTCATGTAGGTTCGCTCTCACTTTGAAGCAATTGTATTCAACCATACTTACTGTTCTAAATTGGAGCCAAGCATCTAATTGTACGGCATTTGTCAACTTAGACTTACTATAACTAACAGACTTTTGACCATGATACTTGATGTCTGAAACATAACATGGGTAATTCTTATCGTAATTATCCCAATCTACAGTATCGGGGCAAAACCATTGCTTCAGTTTGTCAAACTCAATATTATCCGGACAATCAAACGTTGAAACATACTTGACATTGTCAAAATAATCAAGAGTAGAGTGATGTTTCCTCAAAACATAAGCTCTAGCAAGAAGAAACACCGTAACAGTGGATAGCACAATTACTAAAGCAATAGAGCCTTTTTTCCGATAGGAATTATTGAAAGTTTTCATATTAACTCATTTTTTAGTTATTAATAAATGCCTTATCTAAAAGATAAAATAAAGTCTACCTTCATCGGTTATGCGATTATTCTCTATAAATATCCTTTCGAATGATCCTTTGAAAATCTTTTTTCAAACAACGAATCAATTGAATGCGCAAACGAAAACGCCTACGATAGTTTATTTCATAAAGCCATACATGTCCTTTCTCAAAACACTCTGGAATATTCCGTTGCAAATACTCAAACTCATCGTTACTTAGTTTTTGCCCATAGCGTAAATAAACAACCATATACGTATCAACATAACCATAAATTGGTGCTTCTTCGTGCAACCATTTGACAAACATCTCATAAAATTCTCTGTCAGACTCATTTTCTTGTGTAAATTCATGAACTGACGGAATCGAAAATCTTGCAAGATAGTCTATTTCATCCGGACTAAAAATAGCTCCCCCTTTCATAAGGGGGACAGACGGTATTTTCAAGCCTTCTAAAAACTTTCTGAATGGTGTATTAATTTGGGTAACAATCATATATTTGGAAAATTTTATACATACATATTTTTACAATAAACATTATTCATTCGAAAAATGCCACAAGCAACCCTCAATAAGCAAATCAATATTACAAATGCAAGAGATATGCTTAATAACTAAATCATCTGTAAATAGAGGTTATCTTATCATCTGTAAATACCAGCGTTGGACATTTTCGTTCTAATTCTATACCACTATAATAGCTGAGTGCTCCTAAAAGTCCTCCAAAACTCATACCTTGGGCAACCAAACTTGTATCAAACACCCATGATTCTATCGTATGTCCGCGAAATGTTGAAATACTTTTTTTATAAAATTTTTCCGCTTCTCCAAGAAGTTCTCTAACCATTTCTTTATTCATACCTAATGCAAACTCCTTCTTTAGAATCAAATTTCCATAATATTCGCCATACCTAGAAATACACCTCAGTCTATACATTCTTTCCTCTCTTAACTTTTCTTGCCTTTCACGTTCTTTGGCTTTCAGCATTTCTTGCCTTTTACGCTCTCTAATCCTCTGCTCTTCCAATCGTTTTCGTTCCTCAGCTATTTTCAACTTATCTAGTTCGCTTTTTTTTCGATAAACGTTATCACGAATTTCTGTCAGAGTCTTACTTTTTGCATAAATTTTCCTCCAATCTTTCTCTGTAAAATCATAAGATTTTAACCAATCTCCATTTAAAATTTCGCCATTGGCAAATTTTGTTACTCCTTTAGAAGGAACATAAATTCTTTTATTAAAATAAATATCATAAATAGAACCAGTCACATCACCCTTCTCCACTATGCCAGTATAAATATCCCCATTCTTATAAAGAAGATTCACATTCTTAGAATTTTCAATAAAAGTATCAAATGCATAAAAACCATATTTCTTTATAGTATCTGGACTAATTACCACTTCTAAAGTTTTATCATCAAACAATATTTTTAGCTCATAACGGTTAGTAGATGTTTTTCGAAAAACAAGAGGATATTTCTCTGCATACGTATCCTTATGTTCTAAAATATCCAATGTCCTTATCTTTAATTTACCAACATTTTTTCTAACAGGTATTAACTGATTTGTTTTAATACTATTACTAATGATAAACAGTCCGCTTGTTACTTCATTATTCATACGCACAAAACCTTTATAATTTCCTTTTATGCATGGGTAACCATAATTTATTGAATAGATTCCACTAATTATAGTATCGCCAGTCTGAGTCTTGATAAAACTCAATTTTTGCCCTTCAACGAACCGGTCTTTATAGACATACCCAACAGCCGTATAATTATATTTCTTATACTTTATCGTCTTGAGTTTTGCTTTTTTAGACACCATATTTACTTCTTTATCTTGCGCTAATAATACAGAAGTTAGTACGTTAGTGCATACAAATAAAAGAATTAATAAAATAATGTTATGAGTTTTCATTACACACTCTCCTATTTCATTTGGTTACAAATACCTATCTGTTAGATAATTACAATACATCTCATTTTCATCATAAAACTCTTTTGATAGGTTTATAATTACTTCTTGATAGGTTATATGACTAAACTTTATATTGTCCCTTTTAACAATTTCTGCAAACTGCTCTATCTCTTTTCTATGCTCACTCCCCTCTTTTCCTATTACATCGTACCAAAGATATAAGAGATGAAAATTGCGTTTGAATATCAAATTCCTTTTACCTTCTTCAAAATGATGCTTTTGAACAAGATTTGAATTATACTCGTCACTATTCTTTTTCAGTCCCAATATGTGTTTTATTAATTGTGCCGCATCTAAATACTGGAACTTAGTATCATCAGGAGAAATTTCTTTTGCTAATTCATACAGATTAGGCAATCCGTTCCAAAAAGAGAGATTTTCAATATACTTTTGTTTGAGTCCTCCATGTTTTCTACTGCTATATGGTTCTGTAAATTTAGACTCAATACCAATAGTAGACAGTGGAGTATAAATCACAACATCAATATTGGGTGAATGTGGGAATTGAGATTTATCTCCACTTATCTCAAACTGCTCCTCAAATTTAATTTCGTAATTGAGTGGAGAAGGAATTATGGGAATTTTTTCAGAAGAAACAGAACCGACATTCTTAATCAGATAGCCTACCTTAGTAGTTCTTGAAGTCAATTTGCATGCATTTAGAATCGGGCAAACATCTTTTCCCTGCCAATACTGGAACAGATTAACCACAATCGCAGAAGATGAATGAAGTGCTTTCATTTTTGCCAATCGTGTTTTAGAATCTTTTGTTTCGTTCCCGTCACCCGAATTATAAGAATCTAAATTCTCCTTAGACAACGGCTCAAACAAATTATCTGCTAAACTATACAAATAGTTTTTCTCTCCTTTGTTGGGAATTGTACCTCCTAGTAGATTGAAGTTTTTTCTTTTTGCCCAACTCTGTTGTTTCGATTTAATAAAATCTAATCCATTCATAGTAATTAGTAAAGTTGCGTCATTCGACTCCTTTAATGACAGGATTAGACAAAAAGAAAGTGTGGAGCCATTCGTTTATTGTGTAGGAGGTTCTGACAAAACCCAAAAGCAAATAAACAATACTCCACACCTGTTTAGTATATGTCTTTTGAACATACGCTACCCAAGTGATGAATGTCATTGCTTATCCCTGCTTTTTTGAAACTGTCAGATTTCCTACACAGGATAAAAGCGAAACACTTTCACTATTACATTTGCCACTATTTGTGACTTTGCAAAGATAGTAAAGTTACTTAAAATAACATTCCGATTAAAGAATATTGTTTTCTTTGCTCTGGGTTATATTATTAATACGATAATAAAAATTAGAAAAGAGAAGAAGAAAAACACTTTTTCACTCTTCTCTTTTCTAATTTTTATCTTCCAATCCTCGTTAAATATTGATTATGAATAATTTAAGTAAATCATCTTAATTAATTTGCAAGGTTACCCCTTTACTTCATTATCATTATTTAACTATTCTAGATATTATCGAGATTGTAACTCAACACAATTACCTATATTTTACTCCATTACATTCACATAAATAAAAAAATGTTCCAATTTTAATTCCTCCCTCATTTCTTTGATATTTCAGACATTTATTATACTGATAATCACACTCACCTTCATCGTACCCATAATATCCTTTATACATACGACTAACCAAATGAAACCAATGTCGTCCATTTTCTCCATACTCAGACGCTAATGCACACCCTACCTTAAACCAATCTTTATATTGGGAAGTAATATCAACTCCATTTTCTACAATAAACGAGATAGCTTTTTCAATGCGGGCACGGGTTTCATTCCTTTCTGTTACCGGTCTTATCATATCATTTGCCCACTTATCTATTTCCAGCATATGTGTAAATGGAATGGGATTTGGATTATAATAAGGCTCTGCGTCATAACTTCCTACTCGCAAACTAACAGGGCTTTTTACACCTTTGTCTATTTGCAAATTAAACACCTTATTCAGAAACAATTCAAGAGCCGCAAAATGCTGTTTATGAAATTCCGAGTGTGATATTCTAAAAATCAGAAATATTCCGTCTCCACCAATTGACACTCCGGCATAATATAAACTATTAAAGTATTCTCCCAATATAGCTTTACATTCAGGTAAATCAACCATTCGATTATCTTTAGAATCAATATCAATACATAATAAGTTAGTATGTTTAATAAGGGCAGACTCTCGCCTTTGATTGAATGTGCCACTTGGCGTGACACATTCAATACTTTCTTTTATCTTTTTCCTTATTTTTTCATCGGTATTAGTTCTATACAACTCGACCTTTTCTTTAAATTTACGAGTATGCAAAAAGCTACTTAGCTTCACTTCCCTAATTGGTTCTTTACTATAAAAGTTCTCAAATAAAGATACTATTGGTTCTTCAAAAGGAGAAGTAAAGATTATGCAACTTTCCTCTTTCTTTTTATTTTTATTTTTTTTCTTTTCCTTATTAGAATTGTCATTCTTATTAAGGACGTTTTTCATCATATCCATATGATTAATTATTAATGGATTAAACGTGTTTTCTATTCCAAAACGGAACAAGATTTATTCTAAATAGAGCGTATTTTCATCATTATCTTCAAAGCTATCGTCTATAATTGAGGAACTTTTTTTTCTTGGTAATTGTACCTCTTCATTAAGCTTATCCTCAAAATCAGATATCTTTTTTTGTCTCTTACTCTTAACTCTTCGATTGTAATTTCGAATAGTCGCATCAATATTAGGCTTAGCCATTTTCAAGATAATCGCTACTTGTGGTGGTAAATCCTGTATTTCTTCTTGAGTAAGAGCATATTTTGCAATCGCTTCATACGCTAACAACCTGTTTTTCTTACTTAACAGTTCTATCGCATCAAAATATGAGCGATAAAAAACAAAAGTTTCTCTCTCCATGTTTTCTTTACTAATTATTGTTTTCATGTTAATCATTTTTTCTTGGTTTAAAATTAATTTCTTTCTTCTCTCTTTTTTTAAAAGATTCTTCAAAAGTTTCAATGCAATCAGATTCTAACCATTTATTGATTTCCTCCCGTTTAAAGAAAATTCTCCGTCCACCGTGCGCTGGCTTATGAAAAGGTATTTTCCGCTCACAAGTAAGCTTATAAATAGTAGCTCGTTTATAACCTGTCAACTCTGAAACCTCTTGAATAGTCAGCATTTCAGTTTGAACGTTCTTCGATAATGTTGCTTCTTTAAGTGCACTTTCAATGATAGCCTTTATTTGACTAACTGTTAAATGCACAACCAACACGTCATTGCAAATAAATTCGTTTTTCATAATCATTTTTTTTCGCTATAATTAGAATTCTAAAACAGCAATTTAGCTCAACTATTAAACGAATCCATTCAGCAAAAAGTTCAGCAACACTATAACGCTAATATTCAGGCAATTACAAATAAATTAAAAAGAAAATCATGTACATAACAAAGCATATCCTTTTATACACCTTTTTTAAGAGAAACATCACATATTTCAGCTTGTTTCGTTGGATGTTTTTAAGAGGAATTATCAAGTAACTTATATTCATCCGTTCTTTAAGAATCGGAATAAAGCCATAAACATTTTGATTTTAAATAAGTCTTTTCTCTAAAAGCCTATTTTATATTTTAGTTTAAATTCTACTTAGGTTTAATAAACTACGAATACCCACAGAAACGCTATCTCAAAATTACACGTCATATAAAACCTTTGCAGCCTCATCTATTACAGTTGTATCAAAGCTATCTAAATAAGTATTGGTAGTTTTCATATCTGCATGTCCCAACATTTGGGAAATATGTTCACGGGAAACATCATTGCGTTGCAACATCATCGCCATAGTATGCCGAGCGGTGTAAGTAATATTTAGAAATGCAATAAAAAACAGAATGGTGCGAATTAAACGTAAATCGTTTATAATTAAGCATTTTACAAGAATTGCATGATAGTCAGACCTGCAAAATAAAACAAAATATTGCAGCGTTTCAGTTACCAGACTGTTAGCCGCCTGTTTCGGAAACAACGGCAGGTAACCGGATTTTTACCGGTAGAGGCAGAACGGATTTTTATTCACTGTTTATCAATGTTTTGCATACCAAAGAACGCTTTTGAAAGGAGTATTTTTACAACCTAAAAAAGAGCGTATGAAAGTGGAAAAATTCAAGGTATTGCTCTACCTGAAAAAGAGCGAGCCGGGCAAGACCGGCAAGGCCCCGATCATGGGACGGATCACCCTCAACCGCACGATGGCGCAGTTCAGCTGCA
>ERZ773147.799-NODE-799-length-36376-cov-23.261639_pt1 | contig 36376 bp, 34 predicted proteins | sample MGYA00580851_ERZ773147 | MGnify/ENA primary metagenome ERZ773147 (study PRJEB29015, sample SAMEA2737818) | human gut metagenome | biome: human gut; feature: human-associated habitat; material: faeces | place: China | collected 2012 ... | reverse complement strand
TTATGCTTCAGCGTGATACGCAGACGCAGAGACTATATCTGCATGATGCGATTACAGAAAAAGAGCTCGACATTCGTGGTACCGAGCACCTCAAAACCCATAGAGGGTCAGACACCACAAATAGCGAACTCTATACTGCAGATATACTACGAAATGCCTTGAATGTCAAGAGCGAGCAGCTCTCCACCGGCCGGAGCATCGAGGAGATGACGGGAGAGGATGCGGACACATGGCGCGGCGTGGATACGGGGCGGGTCACGCAGGAGAACGGCCTGTTCCGACGTGACGCCGGCCGCCCAACACACATAAAGAGAGCCTGTGGCATTGCGTCACAGACTCTCCTTTTATATATGTATGATGCGATTCTCCGCAGACGGCTCACTTCTCGCCGAAGGTGTAGGTCAGATCGCCCTTGCTGCAGATGTAGTGGACCTGATAGCCGGAGGTGGTATTCTGCGCCTCCGCCGTGGGCACGGCCACGGCCACGTAGCCGGTCTGGAGCTTCACCGTGGTGCCATCGTCGTACGTGATGGTGTCGGTGACGTTGTACTCCCAGCTGAGCCCGAAGTCGCGGTAGGTTCCTGTGGACATGTAGTCCTGCTGCAAATAGGCGTAATAGGCCCGCACGTTGGCCAGATCTGCCGACTCCTTGGCTTTGTGGATGCTTCTGCCCATGGCGGGGATGGCAATCGCCGCCAGCACCGCAATGATGGCCACCACGATGAGCATCTCCATCAGCGTGAAGCCCTGTTTCCTTTTGCTATGTACCATCGAAAATACCTCATAAAAGCCGAAATATCGGCGAAATCTTCAGGGCAAAACAGGCACGACTGGAGGTCGTGCCTGTTTTGTGGTCGGAGTGGGGGGACTTGAACCCCCGGCCTCTTGGTCCCGAACCAAGCGCGCTACCAACTGCGCTACACCCCGTAAGCTTTTCCATTATAAAGAGTAATTCAGATTCTGTCAAGTGAAAATTATCCAGTGCAGTAGAATATCCCATAAGGTATGGTGATATCGGGCATACTGTCTGTAATCGACTGTTGCAAAAAGGAGAACTTTGGAATGAAAAGACAACTGATCTTGCCGGAGTTACCGGCTTGCTCCTGCGTCAAGCTGACATCAAAACAGGGGCTCCCCTACTGGTTCCGCACCTGCGACCTGCACAGCAGCGTGTGGGACGCAGGCGCACATGTGGTATCCTTCCCGGCGGGGACAGATATTCCCGTAAGCGTTGGCTCCTTGCGGACGCGGTATCCGATCCTGGGTATCACCTACAACGGGCAGGACAGCTGGCTGCTGGACGGCATCAACAGCGAGGGCCTGACAGGCGGTCTGCTGCTTCTGGAAGAGGGCACCAGCGTCAGCAGGCCGCAGGACGGATATACCGGCGTGATGGGCATGGAACTGGTCACGGCGCTGCTGGCCGTTTGCCGGGATATTGCCGAGGTGTGCGACGCAGCCAGGACGATCCGGATCGTAGATATACCGATAGAGGGCGGTAACGTGCCTGCGACGATGCACTATTTCTTCGCTGACGCCGCAGGCCATACTGCGGTGCTGGAGGCGGCTGATCCGGCGCGTCCGGGGCAGCTGCAGGTCTACCATGCCGACAGCATCGGCGTGATGACCAATTCCCCGCCCTATCCGCGGCAATTGGATAACCTGCGGTGGTTCCTTTCCCAGTCGCCGGAGCTGCACCGGGGTGGTGACGACTGCCCCATTACCCAGCCGGCGTGGGAGGGCGTGCGTCTGACTGGCGATCCCGGTGTGCCGCATCTGACGCAAAGCGGCGTGCTTCCCGCGTCCTACGCGCCGTATGACCGCTTTGTGCGGCTGGCGGTGCTGAAAGCCCTGAACCACGACGGGCGGTGGATGGAGGACGGACAGATGCTGCCGCTGGGCAGCGGATTGATGCGCACGGTATTTGAGCCCCACAGCCGGGGTGTCTACCACTACCGCGCGTTGGATGCGGCAGGGATGCCCACAGGCAGCCGCGACGGCTATACCCAGTATACGGTGATGTACGATCTGCACCGGCGTGAGCTGTATCTCCAGCCCTATGACGCCACCGCGTGGACAAGGGTGGCATTGCAGGACTGCTCCTCCGCCGGGATCGAATACCATCCGCTGAGCCGTGACGCGCCGGGCGGCGTAGTAAATAGCCGCAGCATCGGCTGAGAATAAGAAAACGAGAGCCAACCGGCTCTCGTTTTCTTATTCTCAAAGTGTCAGGCCAAACTGGGCATAGCCCCAGGCCAGCTCATCATCACGGAGTTCCCGTGCGGTGACAGTGTCGCCGTCGAACTCCTTGTAGAGATGGCCGTCCAGCGTAATGCGGCCCGTGGGGGTCTTGAGGGAGAACATCTCCTGCGGGAAGAAGGGGGAACTGGGATGGTTCTCACAGAAGAAGGTGACGGCATAGAAATCGCAGATCAGCTGCGGCTCCTCGGTAAAGGAATAGAACTGCCGCCATTCGCCGTTGTGAAGATCCATCACCACCCAGCCAAGGAAGTCATCCTTATCCAGCCGGTACGTCTCACCGTACTGCTCCTGCACCAGCCCTTCCTCCATGCGCAGCGGCTCACGGGGGCAGACCTCGCCGGTGCCCACGTCGCACAGATAGGTACCGTCCACGGCCTCCACCTTCAATACACGGTGGCGGCGCATGGGGATGGTGCTCTCGCCCCGCAGATAGCGGGCAAAGCAGTCGGTGACCTGATAGCCCAGCTGCCGCAGCAGCCAGCCGTACAGGCCGTTCAGCTCAAAGCAGTAGCCGCCCCGGCGGTTCACCACGATCTTTTCAAACAGGTCATCCTCCTCCAGCGAAATGGGGATGTTGCGGATGATGTCCAGATTTTCATAGGGGATGGTGGTGCAGTGGGCATACTGGATCTTCTTCAGCAGCGCGCCGTCGCACACGATATGCTCCGGCATATCCAAACCGATGCGGTCAAAATAGGCTTTTACTTTATCCATTTTCATTCTCCGATATCTTTTCCAGCAGCGAGACCACCGTCAGCAGCTGCTCGCGCGTTACATAGGGGGACGGCTCATGACGGCGGGCGCAGTCCAGAAAATGGCTCAGCTCGTTATAATACCAGCCGCAGGGCGGCACATTGATGCCGGTGGACACGGTGACCGCATCGGCAGTGTCGAATACCTCCGGCTCCCTGCCGAACTGATAGCCTGTCAGCGTCTGGCCATCGTTGATGAGCATGCCGTTTTCAAAATAGACGCGCCAGCGTGCCGTCCAGGGGATGGGCGCGTTGAACCACGCCGCCTCGGCACAGACGTGCAGATCGCCAAAGGTATATTGGAAGCGGTACTGCTCCCGGTAGGTCTTATCCGCGCCGCCGCAGGAGGTGACAGCCACGCCGTCCGGTGTGCCGAACAGCGAGACAATGATATCCAGATCGTGGATATGCAGGTCAAAGGGCAGCAGGCCGGATTTGTCCCTGTCGAACAGCCAGCCGCCCCGCACCCACTGAGGGCATGCGGACAGCCGCTCAAACACCGCGTCCAGCGGCTTGCCGTAGGTACCTTCCTTCACAATGCGGCGGAGGATCTCCACCTCCTTGGTGAATTGCAGTACCTGCGCTACATACAGCTGGCAACCCTTGGCGCACGCCGTATCCAGCATCTCTCTTGCGTCGGTGGAGCTGAGGGCAATGGGCTTTTCCACGATGGTATCCTTGCCGCAGCGCAGGCTCTCCATCACCATGTCGTGGTGGGTATAGGTGGGCGTGCAGATATCCACGATATCCACATGGGCCGCCATCTCCTCAATAGTGGCGTACAGCGGCAGGCCCCACTCCTCCGCGGCGGCCTTCGCCTTATCGCTGGCGCCGCACAGCGCCGTCACTGCGCAGTCGGGGATCTCTTTGAAATTGGCGTAGTGTACACGGCCCATACCGCCGGTTCCCACCAGTCCGATCTTGATCATGGGGCCTCCTTACAGCACGAAGCCCTGAGAGATCAGATAATCGGCGCTGTCCTGCACCGCCTGATCCACCTTGGCCAGATCCTTGGGACCCGCCTGGGTGAATTCGATCTCGATGGAGAAGGGACTCATGTTGTTGTCGGCATCCAGCGCGTCAAACAGTACCGGGAAGTCGATATAGCCCTTGCCCAGCGCCGGGAAGTTCCATTCCTGACGCCCGGCGGCCTTGTCCTTCAGGTGGACGTAACCGATCTTATCCATAGAGGCCAGGAAGTCCTTTGTCACGTCCACATCGCCATAGAAAATGGCGTTGGCGGTGTCGTAATTGATGAGAACACGGGGAGAATCCACCAGCTCCACGATCTCCTTCAGGATAGCGCCTGTGCCGTGCTCACCGTGGGTCTCCAGCACCAGCGTCATGTCATATTCCTCCAGATAAGGCACCAGATCACGGATGTGCTGGGCCACTACGGCGTTGGAGGCCACTGCCTTATCCTCCAGATGGGCCTCGCCGATGGAGGAAACAATGTAGTCGCAGCCGAAGAAGTGGGCCAGTCGAATGTTGCGGACAAAATCGCCGATGCGATCGGTGTCCATCAGGTTGGTATGACCGCTCATGGCAAAGGGGATCAGACCGGCCTCATCCAGCATGTCCTTGACCTCCAGCAGCCGCGCAAAGCTCTGGTCGGGAAATACATGCTCCGTCCAGCCCTTGGTGGCGGTCAGTTCGATATAGCGGAAACCTGCCTTCTTGATACCGGCAATGGCCTCCTCAATAGAAAAGCCGTGGTAGCAGTTGGAGTTTACCGCGATGATGCGCTCTTTTCTCATGGGGTTCCCCTGCCTTTCAGATGATGTAGTTGTCCAGATAGCGCTTGGACAGGCGGATGGAGTTCAGGATATCCTCATGGGTACCCTCGAATGCCTTGTCCTCTACCTCGATCACAGCGTTGCCGTCATAGCGGATGTCGTTGAGGGCCGCAATAAAGGCCGCCCAATTCACGTCGCCATGACCGGGGATCACGGGAGCCATGTAGTCCAGCGGATAGGCCAGCACGCCGCATTCCGCCAGCTTTTCAGGGTACAGCTTGATGTCCTTGAAGTGGACGTGGAACAGCTTGTCTTTGAACTCGTAGACGGTTTTGACGTAGTCCATCTGCTGCCATACATAGTGGCTGGGATCGAAGTTCAGGCCGAAGCTGGGGCTGGGCAGACGACGGAACAGCTCGCGGAAGATATCCGGCGTGCACATCAGGTTCTGGCCGCCGGGCCACTGGTCGGCGCCGAACAGCATGGGGCAGTTCTCGATGGCGACCTTGACGCCGCACTCCTCCGCCAGATGGATGATGGGGGGCCAGATCTCGTCAAACAGCTGATAGTTTTCCTCGCGGGTCTTGTGCTGGTCGCGGCCGATGAAGGTGGTGACCATGCCCACGCCCAGCTTTTCGCTGGCGCGAATCAGCGTTTTCAGATGGTCGATGGCAGCGGTGCGCTTCTCCAGATCGGGGTCCATGGTGTTGGGATAGAAGGCCAGTGAGGAGATGGTCAGCCCCTTCCCTGCCGCGTAATCCACCACATGACGGGCGTAATCATCGTCTTCCAGTACGCGGGCACAGTCGATATGGCTGACGCCGGCATAGCGGCGCTCTGCCTTACCGGCGGGCCAGCAGGCCACCTCCAGGCAGCGGAAGCCCATCTCCGCGGCAATATCCACCGCTTCCTCATACGTCCAGCCATCCAGGATGGCGGTCAGCAGTCCGAATTTCATCATAGCTTTTCTCCTCCTTGATTCAGCGGTTTTCGGGGATGTCTACCGTCGTACCTGCCTTGGCGGATTCCAGGGAGGCAAACACGGCGCGCATGGCGTACAGGGCCTCCTCGCCGGAGATCTCCGGCGGAGTGTTGGTCTCCAGACAATTCATCCACAGGTCGATCACGCCGGACTTGGTCTGGTTGTCGTTGGTCTGGATCTGCTCCACATCGTAGACCTTCTCCGTGCCGTCGGCCAGCTTCACCACGATGGAGTAGGCGGGATCGTCATAGATGCGCATGATGCCCTTCTCGCCGTAGAGAATGGTGGAGTTATCCTCCGCGCCGTAGTAGGTCCAGCTGGCGGTCATGGTGCCCATGGTGCCGCCGGACATCTCGTAAATGCAGATGGCGTTGTCGTCCACACCGATCAACTGTCCGCTGGCATCCTTCTTATCCAGTGTCACCACGCGGGCGGTGGTACGCACCACATGCTGGCCCGTCAGGAACTGAATGAGGTCGGTCTTGTGGATGCCCAGATCCGCCATGGCGCCCATGGCAGCCTTGTTCTTATCAAAGAACCATGTGTTCTTGCCGGGGTCTACCGACCATGTTTCTGGGCCGCCGTGACCGAAGGTGGTGCGGAAGGTGATGATGCGGCCGATCATGCCCTGATCGATCAGCTCCTTGGCCACTGCGTGGGCCTTGGCCAGACGCTGGTTGTGGCCGATCATCAGGAACTTCCCCGCTTCATGGGCGGTTCTGACCATCTCCTCGCACTCCTCCAGCGTGGTGGCCATGGGCTTTTCGCACAGCACATGCTTACCGGCTTTCAGGGCGGCAATGGTGATGGGCGCGTGGGCGTGGTTGGCCACGCAGACGCTGACCGCGTCGATGGCGGGATCGGCCAGCATGGCCTCGGCGGACTCATAGGCCTTGCCGCCGTACTGAGCGGCCAGCTCGGCGGCACGCTGGGTATTCAGATCATAGAAGCCTGCCAACTCCGCATAGGGATTCTCCGCGTATTCGGGGATGTGACGTACCTGTGCGATCTTGCCGCAGCCAATGATACCGATTCGGAACATAATTGTGACCTCCTGTTATGATGAAATGGAAATATTCACAGATATTCAGCGGCCACCGGCTTGTAAAAAGCCGGTGGCGCGGTTTGATAGGGTGATCAGGCGTTATCCTTCTTCTGCAGCAGCACGGCAAAGATGATGATGGCACCCTTGACGGCGTCGCACAGGAAGGTAGGCACACCGACAGTGTTCAGAATATTGTTCATGACGCCGATGATCAGCATACCGAGGAAGGCACCCACCAGGCTGCCCTTACCGCCGGACATAGCTGTACCGCCCACGATAACGGCGGCAATAGCGTCCATCTCATAGCCGTTACCGGCGTTGGCGAAGTCCATGGAGCCGATACGGGCCACATAGATCACGGCGGCAATGGCGCACATCACGCCGCCCAGAGCGTAGATGCGGCGCTTGACGCGGCTGACATTAATACCGGAAAGCTTGGCGGCCCGCTCGTTGGAGCCGACGGCGATGGTCTGGCGGCCAAAGGCGGTCTTTTTGAAGATGATGTGCATCAGCACCACCACGGCCACCCAATAGATGATGGGCAGGATCACCTGGCCGCCGATCTTGGCGGAGGTCAGCAGCTTGAAGCCGTCAGGCACCTCGGGGTTGAACCGCTTGGTCAGCTGCTGGGTAACGGAACGGAATATCTTCATCGTACCCAGCGTGGCGATGAAGGGCGGCAGCTTGCCGTAGGCGATCAGGCAGCCGTTCATTTCACCGAACACCATGCCCAACACCAGCACCAGAATGATGGCGATGATGTACGCGCCCACGCCGGTAATGCCCATCTTGGCCAGCAGCCCATTGCTGGGCGTGATGAGATACATCAGCACCGCGCCCAGCGCGCACATCATGGAGCCGACGGACAGGTCGATACCGCCGGAGATGATGATGAAGCACATGCCCAGAGCGATGATACCGGCGTATGTATTGTTGCGCAGGATGTTCAGCCAGGCGCGGCCCATGGCGCCAAACATGCCGCCCACGGAACCGATGTTGATGGTCTGCACAACACACTGGATCAGCACCATGATGACCAGCGCGAAGATGGTGGAGAACATGGCGTTCTGCGACCAGTTGCTCTTGAACCAGCCCAGAAAACCGCCCTTCTCATTCAGAAGCTTCTTTTTATCCATGCTTATTTTCCCTCCTGCTGACCGCCTCCGGTGGCCAGATACATGATGTTATGTTCGTTCATATCGCTGCCGGATACCTCACCGACAACGCGGCCATGGAACATGACAAGGCTCCTGTCGCACACGCGGATGATCTCCTGCGCCTCGGAGCTCAGCACGATCACGGCCACGCCCTCGCCCGCCAGACGGTGGATGATGGCGTAGATCTCTTCCTTGGCGCCCACGTCGACGCCCTGGGTGGGGTTATCCAGGATCAGTACCTTTGGGCCGGACATCAGCCATTTTGCCAGCACTACCTTCTGCTGGTTGCCGCCGGACAGGCTGCCGATCAGATCCATCCGGTCGCCCATCTTGATGCGCAGTGCTTCCTCCTGCCGGCGGAACAGCTCCTCCTGCCGGACAAAGTCGATAAACGGTCCCTTGCGGATCTTGGGCAGATGGACGATGGAGCCGTTGTCCAGAATGGTCATATCCTTGATGATGCCGTTTTCCTTGCGGTTGCGGGGCAGATACGCCAGACCGGAAGCCAGTGCCTGATGGGTATCGGTGTTGTGTACCTCTTTACCGGACAGATACACCTTGCCGGTGTACTTACCGCCCATAGCGCCGAAAACCGTCTGGAACAGCTCGCTGCGGCCGTCGCCCAGCAGGCCGGTAACGCCCAGTACCTCACCGGCGTGGACGGCCAGGGAAACGTCGAAGAAATGGCGATCGTCGGACATAGATTCCAGCCGCAGTATCTCGTCGCCCTGCTGCTGGTCGCGGGTCAGGATATCCATCCGCACCTCGTGGCCCACCATGTGGGCGGCCAGCTGGCGGGTATCGGTGTTGCTGACCAGGTCGGCGGCCACCATGCTGCCGTCACGCAGAACGGTAAAGCGGTCGCAGATCTCCATGACCTCGTTGAGCTTGTGGCTGATGAATACGATGCCCACGCCCTGCTCCTTCAGCGTCCGCATCATGGCAAAGACACGCTGGATCTCAGGATCGGTCAGGGATGTGGTAGGCTCGTCCATGATGATGATGGAGGCATCCTGCATCATGGCGCGGGCGATCTCCACGATCTGCTTGTAGGAGGCGTCCAGATCCCGCACCATGGTGGAGGGATCCAGCGTCAGGTTCATCCGCTCGAACAGCTCCGCCGTCTGCCGCTTCATCTCGCGGGCATCCAGAAACACACCCTTCTGCTTCAGATGGGTCAGGAACATGTTCTCATAGATGGTCAGGTCATTGATCAGGTTCAACTCCTGATGGATAAAGGCGATACCGGCATCCAGCGAGTCCACGGGGCTGGTAAAATGCACAGGCTTTCCGTCCAGCTCGATAACGCCCTTATCGGCGGGCAGAACGCCGCCCAGGATGTTCATCAGCGTGGACTTGCCAGCGCCGTTTTCACCCAGCAGCGCGCAGATCTCACCGGTATTTAGAGAAAAATCCACATCCTGAAGCACGTTGTTGGCGCCGAAGGATTTGCAGATCCCCTGCATGGTCAGGTTCAAGCGATCACTTCCATTCCTATGGTATTGTTGCCCTGCATGCTGGCGCAGCAGGACAGAGTGTTTTGCAAAAAAGCAACGGAAAAGCCGTTTCCGGCACTTTTTCGCCAAACACGAAAAAACGAGGAAGGGCTATGGCTATCAGCCATAGCCCTTCTCTTGAAAAGCAGATTGTCTCTTTGTGCTTACCGATTAATACACGGTGTTGTTTTCATCCAGATAATCAGCAACGTTCTCAGCGGAAACGATGGTGGTGGGGATCACGACCGTGGACTCGATGCCGGTCTCGCCGTTCATCAGCTTGATAGCGGTCTCGATAGCGTCCTCAACCATGTTGGGGCTGTACAGAGCGGAGGCGGGGCCATAAGTGGCATAAGCCTCGTCAGCGATCATCTTGAAGTAGGCCTGGCAGCCGCCGCCGCCGGTGATGGCCTTAACGTCAGTACGGCCAGCCTCGACCAGGGTGTTCAGAGTACCAATGGAGGTCTCGTCATCCATGGAGAAGATAGCGTCGATCTGGGGGTTGGCCTCCAGAATGTCGGCCATAGCGGACTGAGCGTCAGCAGCAGCGAAGCTGTTCAGCTGATACTCCTTGATGTTGGACTTGTCATAGCTGATCTCGTCCAGATAGGCATAGAAACCCTGCTTGCGCAGCTCGCAGACGCTGCCGGAAGAGGGAACGTCCAGCACAACGATGTGAGCAGCCTCGCCGGCCTTCTCAACGATGTACTTGGCGGACTGATAACCCATGTCGTAGTTATCGCCGGTGACCTTGTAGATGCCGGTGCAGTCCACATCAACGTCGAAGTTCACAACGGGGATACCGGAGTCGATGATCTCCTGCATGGCGGTCTCCATGCCGGACCACTGGGGCCAGGACACGATAACGGTGGCGCCCCAAGCGACCAGATCGTTCAGAGCGGAAGCCATCTCAGCAGCGTCGGAAGAGGTGGTGATCTTGTACTCCAGGTTGTTGTCCTTGCAGTACTTCTCGGCGTAGTAAGCAACGCCGGCGACCCAGCCGTGGGTCACGTCGGGAGCAGCGATACCGACCTTAACGGTCTTCTCAGCGTCCTGACCGTCGGTCTGATCATTGGTGGTGTTGCCACCGCCGCAGGCCACCAGAGACAGGGCCATGACCAGAGCCAGAATGAGAGCTAACACTTTTTTCATTCTAAATTTTCCTCCATATTATTATTATTCCGCGGCCATAAGGCCGGAGAATACCACAAAAGCAGCCGCCTGTGGACAGGCGGGACACGCCGGAGCGATGCTCGACGGCATTTCATACATTTGTAACATTTCCTGCATTATAGCACGGCGGCCTGTCCCTGTCAACGAGTTTCGATCTTAGCAATTTCTTCCCGCGGCTTTCTTGGCAGGTTTTTCAAATTGCGTCGCCAAACGTTTACTATGATTGTAAATAATGCTGTTACTTGACAAATACTGCCCTTTAAAGGAAAAAGGGCCGTCGTCAGACGGCTCTTTTTCGTACACTATCTGGTTTTGGGGATCAGCAGCATATACTGCCCGGCATCTGCGTCCTGAGCCAGCTGATTGGCCCCGCGGATCGCATCCTCGTCCGTGTGATACCGCTTGGCGATATCCCACAGGGTCTCCCCTTTCCCCAACCGGCACAGGATCAGGCTGGGACGGGCGGCAATGTCGCTGTCAGGTTCTGTCATCGTCACGGCGGTGATACCGCTGACGGAGGTCTCACCGGTTTTTCCGATAAGGAAGGTGACCGGAAGAACGACCCGACACGCGCCGCCGGTAAATTGCAGCACCGCACGGCAGCAGCAGGCGGATACCGGGCCATTGACCTCCGGAACAGTCACGCTGCATTCCACTGTCCGCTCTGTACTGACCGGTGCGCCGGATTCATCCAGATAGAGAAGCCGCACATGCAGCGCAGCACGCAGCGTGACCTGCCCCTCTTCAGGAAAAACCTCCGCCGGTGCGCAGTCGATAGAGGTAACGCTGATGAAGGGCTCTCCCCTGTCAAACTCCAACTGGATAAGCGCTTCCCGCTGTACGCTGCTGTCGGGTTTTGCCAATGGAATGATGATATCCTGTCGCTCCAGCGTGGTATCAAAACAGGTGCTGTACAGATCCTCAAGATAAGTGATCGTGCGGTGCTGATACGCCATAAGGCAAACGCTCACGCGGGCATTCAGACCGAAGCCGGTGCCGGTATCTGTTCGGGTCACCCGGATATCACACTCGTCGACCTGCGGCGAGAGCGCATATTCCGCGTTTTCCGTCAGCTCCGCCACATCCAGGATCTGAGAGAACGGCAGCGCGGCGTCATACTGCCGCAGAATCTGTCCGTCGTCCCGATAGAGTGCGTAAAGCTGCATTTCCCCCTTTACCATCAGCTTGTTGCCCAGCCGCTGCGCCGACAGGATCACCGGGCACATACGGTGCAGCAGAATGTCCTCCGGCACGCAGCCGCTTTCCAGCATGAGATCATCCGTAAAGGAGAATCCCTTTTCGGATATTGCGGCCAAAATATCGACCTCGATCTGGCGGCAGCGCTTGCGAAGGGAGGATTCCTCCTGTGTACCGCAGGCGATCCGGCGTTTGACAGCCCGATAGCCGGTAATGGTGATTTCCGGTATGACCTTGATGTACAGCTTTCGGGATGTAACAGCCCGGGCCTCCGCCAGCAGAACACGTCCCTGGGCGCAGATGGTGCCGCACCCTGCCAGCGACCGTTCGTCCAGAACATATGAGAACGGCACGGACACCGACAGGCTCCGCAAGCCTGCCGCCTCCTCGGAGGTATAAAGAACGGTCACCTTTACGCTGCCGGAGACCGTGCATCTTCCCTCGGCCAGCTGCCGTTCCCGGATGCTCAGATGACCGGTGGTATCCACGATCCGGGCTATGTCGGGACAATACTCCGGGATGGCGGTCTCCAGGGATTCCTCATGGGTGGATACGACCTTTGGGGACGCTTCATAGCAGAAAATATCTTCAAATTGCAAGCCCAATTCCATATATTCAGCCCTCTCAATCGGTGTTGTTAGTCCACTGTATGAAGGCCGGCTTCCATTTATTCCTTGATGCCGAAAATACTGCGCAGGAGACCCCGAAGCATTTTAGGCGCTTTCCAGACCACGATCTTCATGTCACTACCTCCTTCTCAAGCATGCGATCCCACAGGCGATCAGCAGGAAGGCCACCAGAAACATCAGACAGCCCACCGGGAATACCGCCGCGATAAAGATGCCCAATCCCAGCGCCAGCGCACAGATCCCCAGACAATGCTCGCCGTTCCCTCTCATGTGGTTCCCTCCTCCCTGCCAGGCTTCTGTTTTATCCTATGTGGCCGCAGTCGAAGCGGTGACGGAAAAAAGAAAAGCCTTTCCGGGTGGAAAGACTTCTTCATTTCCTGTTAAAGCTTCGCAGAATTCGCCGCTTAGGCGGCGAACCTTTTGTATTGTTTTTCGCCGCGACATGTCCCCCGAGGGGACTTCCGTTGGGCGTGCGTGGCGAAAAACACTTTGCACGGAGAGAGTGTTCGCCCGCACACATCGTGTGCGGGCGAACGCGGGTCGGAGTGAATTGAAGCTTGATAAAAAGGGCTAAGCCCTTTTTATCAAAGAAGTTAGATGCGGATGGCCAGGTTGTAGGCAGCCTTGGTGCACTGCCACATGTTGCCGGGCTTCTCGGTGTTGTAGCTGTCACCGATGTTGTGGACCTCGGGAGCCACCATCTCCGCCTGCGCGGACAGGAAGGGACGGTCGTCGCCCTTGGCGCCGATGGCCATGACCACCAGATCAGCGTCATACTGCTCGATATACTCCTCGTTGGTCATCTTGGGAGCCAGCGGGTTTTCGATGTTCTTGGGGATGATGGGAGACCAGGTGCAGTAGGGATCGGGCACAGCCTTGGAGCGGTTGTGCGCCACCACCACATGGCCGTCCTCGATGCGCAGCACCCGGGCGCAGTTCACCAGCTCACCGCCGTCGGCCTCGAAGTAGTGGATCAGATGGCCGCGGTTGGCGGTGCAGGCGCCTTCCTCGAAGTGCTCCAGCATCTCCAGGCAGGTGACCTTGCGCAGCTTCTCGGTGGCCAGCCAGAAAGAGGTCTCCAGACCCACGGCGCCGCCGCCGATGACGATGATCTTCTTGTCGGTATCTGCCAGTTCCTCGGGATGGGTCAGCAGGTGGATGGCGTCAATATGACGGACGGTGTCCAGACCGGGAATGGGAGGCACGCCCTCGCGGCTGCCGTTAGCGAACACCACGGCGTCGTAATTGCCCTTCTTCAGCAGCGCGTTATCCACGGGGGTGTTCAGGTGAACGGTAACGCCCTCGGTCTTGCCCACCTGCGCCACCAGCCAATCCATGTAGTTCTTCAGCTCATACTTGCTCAGGGGCGCGCCTGCGGCGTGCATCTTGCCGCCCATCTTGTCGGACTTCTCAAAGACCTCCACCGTGTGGCCGCGATGTGCGGCGGTGATGGCAAAGTTCAGACCGGCGCAGCCTGCGCCCACAACGGCGATCTTCTTGACCTTCTCGGCCCTGGCGGGGATGGCGGGCAGCACATCCTCAAAGCCGGTGCGGGGATTGACGGCGCACTGGGGATGGCCGCCCTCCACGAACTCGTTGACGCAGGCCTCCTGACAGCCGATGCAGGGACGGATCTCCTCCACCTTACCGGCGTAGGCCTTGTTGCACCAGTCGGGATCGGCCAGCACGGGACGGCCCAGCATGATCATGTCTGCCTTGCCGTCACGCAGCGCCTTCTCGGCGATGTCGGGATAGCCCAGTTTACCGACGGCCACGATAGGCACTTCCACGCCCACGTTGGACTTGATGCCGCGGGCGGCAAAATACTCCTTGGCCACCTTGCTGACGTCCAGGAAGCAGCCTGCGGGCATGCCTGCGGGAGGATGCGGCAGCCACCAGTTATCATAGCAGCCCAGGTCAACGTCGAACATATCGACGCCGGCTTTCACCAGATTCTCCATGTAGTTCAGGGTATCGGCGATGGAGCGGCCGTTCTTGAAGTGCTTCAGGGTCTTGACGGTGTTCATGCGCTCGCCGTAGGTCTCCTCCAGCGCCAGGCTCAGGTCGATACGGTACATGATGGGATAATAGGGGCCTACGCGCTTGCGGATGGTCTTGATCAGCTCAATGCCGAAGCGCTGCCAGTCGGCGTACTTGCCGATCTTGCGGCGGTTGAAGGCGGGGCTGGTCAGCTGATCCAGCAGATAGCCCTCGTGGCCGTGCAGGTACACACCGTCCAGACCCATGGTCTTGGCATCGATGGAGGCCTGACCGGCATTCTTGATGATGCGGTCGCACTCGAAATCCGTCAGGGGACGGCAGGGCACGTCAGGCAGATAGAAGTTGGGGTTCACGGAGGCGGACACCGGGAACTGGAATTTGGTCAGCAGGCACTGGGGATTGCCCACGCGGCCCAGACCGGGGGTCAGCTGGATGAAGATGCGGCTGCCGCGGGCGTGGACACCCTGGGCCAGATCGCGCCAGCCCATGAAATTAGTACGGGTACCGTCGATACGGGGGAAGTAGGAATAGTTGCCCTTTTCGGTAACGGAGGCGTCGATGTGGTGGCTGATGGGGATCAGGCCGGTGGTCAGCAGGCCGATGCCGCCCTCGGCACGGGCGAAGAAGTACTGCAGCATCTTGTCATTGGGACGGCCGCTCTCCTCGGCCATCTGACAGTTGCCCATGGGCGCCATGACGAGGCGGTTCTTCACCGTCAGCTTATTGATCTGAATGGGGGAAAACAGGGAGGTATACGGATAATACTCCTTGGTCATCCGCGACGTACCGCCCTCACGATTCTCACAGTCGGTACGAACCCAGTTTCCGTAGCTGTTGACCAGCTGCTGAACTAATGCGTCTTTCTTCAATGATATTCCCTCACTTTCCTGTTATCACCTGCCGCCGGCAGGCGTTCATTGACAAATCCAGCATATCACATTCTTTTTTCAGAATCAACAAAAAAAGTGCAAAAAAGCAAATTATTTCATTGCAACTTGCCCTGTTTCATGGTAAAATGATATTAGAAAAATGGTGATAATGCACAAAAATATTTTGTTTTGTACAGTAACGTTCATTTTTCCTTCCGCGTGGTACAGCGCGGTGCAGCTCCATGTATCGTACCCTATACGGAAAGGACGTGTGACCCCCGTTGAACAGAGACACCAAGATCATCGCCGTGGCTGGTAAGGGCGGCGTGGGCAAGACCTCCATCTCCGCAGCCTTTGTCCGGCTGCTGACGGAAGCCTACCCGGACAGCCGTATCCTCGCCATCGACGCCGACCCCGCCGTGGGACTTTCCACCGCGCTGGGCGTAGAGGTCAGAGAGACGCTGGACGATATCCGCAAGAGCATCGTCGCCTCGGTGGAGGACGGCGCGCCGAGAGAGGCCATCGAGCTGCTCAGCGAGGCCCGCTACCGCATTTTCGACACCATGGTGGAGGAGCAGAAGTTCTCCTTCCTTGCCATCGGCCGCCCGGAGACCGCCGGCTGCTACTGTAAGGTGAACGCCTATCTGAAAGAGGTCATCAGCCTGCTGAGCCGGGACTTCGACTATGTGGTCATTGACGGCGAGGCCGGTATTGAGCAGATCAACCGCCGGGTGATGGAAAAGGTCACCCATCTGGTGCTGATCACCGACCCCAGCCGCAAGGGTACGCAGGTCATTGATACCATCAAGCGCGTAGCGGATGAGCTGGTGATGTACCAGCGCTGCGGCGCTATCGTGAACCGGGTCATGGACGAGAGCATGATCCCCTGTATCCATATTGAAGGCACGGAGGTCCTTGCCTATATCCCCGGCGACGCCAGCCACGCCGCCAACGATATCCAGGGACGGAGTGTTTTTGATCTGCCGGACGACTCCCCGATCATACAGGGCGCGCGGACGGCGCTGACAAAATTGGCGATCCTTTGAAAAACTAGGAGAGAGGTGTTGATAACTTGAGAGACCTGAAGCATTTGATCTACTTTGAAAACCTGCTGGAAAACGCCGACAACGAGTTGGTGGAAAAGGCGAAAGCCGACGGCAAGCTGGCCATCGGTTACACCTGCTTCCACATTCCCGAGGTGCTGCTGAACGTGGGGAACTGTTTCTCCGTGCGTCTGCGGGCGCCCCGTACCGGCTCCATCGACATCGCCACCTACTACATGTCCAACTATACCTGCGAGTATGCCCGGGCATTGGTAGAGCGCGGTATCGAGGGCGGCTACAACTTCCTGGACGGTCTGGCAGGCGTAGATGCCTGTTCCATGATGAACCGCTTCTACGAGCACTTTGAGCTACTGAAGATGAACGAGAAGCCCAACTTCTTCGTCACCCACACCGACATGCCCTACAAGGTCGTGGACTACTCCGTGCGCCACTATACCAAGCAGATGCGCATCCGCCTGCTGGATATCATGGAGAAGCACTACGGCGTGGACACCTCCGACAAGGCCATCCGCAAGGCCGTGAAGGAGCACAACGAGGTCTGCCGCATCATCTCCGAGATCGGCCAGATGCGCAAGGCGGAGAATCCCGTTATCACCGGCTATGAGTTCCATGTGCTGAATCTGGTGACCTATACATGTCCCAAGTATCTGATCCTCCCCTACCTGCGCGAGACGCTGGAGGAGCTGAAGCACCGCGAGCCTGATGAAAAGCCCGCCTTCCGGGCCAAGGTGGCCGTGGTGGGCAGCGAGATCGACGATCCCAGCCTCACCAAGCTGATCGAGGACTGCGGCGCACTGGTGGTATCCGACCGCTATTGCTTCGGCTCCACCCCCGGCCGCGAGGTCATTGAGCTGAACGACGACGAGCCCGCGCTGGATCAGATCTGCCGCCATTACATGGAGGTCAGCGAGTGCGCCCGCTACATCAGCGATGAAAAGGTGGCCCAGCGCCGCCAGACCGCCGACCGTCTGGCCCGCGAGTACAACGCCGACGGCATCATCTACGAGCAGATGAAGTTCTGTGATTACTGGGGCTTCGAGCGTGCGCTGGCCAGCCACATCATGTCCACCGAAATGGGCTGGCCCGTGCTGTCCATCGACCGTCCCTATAATGCCCGTTCCTCCGGCCAGCTCCGCACCCGCTTCCAGGCGTTCGTGGAGTCGCTGGAGATCAAGCGCATCCAGAAGAACGGAGGTAGCAACTAATGGCCAAGAAGAACAACAAGTATCCCAATCCCGCCTTTTTCAAGGCCAAGGATAATATGGATCTGAAGGCCCAGCTGGAGAACCTGAAGGAAGTGGGCGGCATCATCGCCGGTATGGCCAGGGAGGCCGACTATAAGGCCTTCTTCCGCCGCCAGTGGGAGTGCATCAAGGACGACGGCCGCCGCGTGGCACGCGAGGTCAAGGATGTCTGCACCATGACCTGCGCCGAGCGGAAGGATCTGCTGCTGAACGGCGAAAAGCGTCTGGGCGACCTGTACCGCAAGGGTGACATGGTCACCGTCCGCCGCGAATGGCGCGGTCTGGAGAGCACCGCCATCGACTTTGCCGGCTGGCTGAAGATGTGGGGCATGCTGCTGGGCACCTTCTCCAAGGATCTGGTCCCCGCCCTGAACACCACGCTTTACTACCGCTGGATGATCTCCTACATCTGCTGCGTCAGCTTCATGGACAAGAATACCATGGGCCAGCGTGGCCGGGCGCTGAAGATGAGCCATCTGATGATCTATGACATCTTCCGCTATGTGGCCGAGAATCTGGTGTTCCTGGCCAAGTGCGACAAGAAAAACGGCAACAGCGCCGAGCTGAACAAGAAGGTCGTGCTGTTTGACGAGATGACCATGGGCCAGATCATGGCGGGCTTCCCCGACCTGCTGGGTATCCCCTATCAGCTGATGCCGGTGTTCCTGGTGTCCGAGATCGACCAGCTCACCTGCGTGCCCTACATCGACGCCGTGGAGTCCTTCGGCCTGCCGGCGGACTGCTGCCCGGTGCCGTCCTCCGAGTGCGGCGCGCTGGTCATCGATGCCCTGCCCCACATGGGCAAGTGCTTTATCTCCTCCTCCATGCCCTGCGACGGCTCCACTATGGCCTCCAGCTATATGTCCCGCCGCTTCCCCGACCTGCCCGTGTTCCACCTGTGCTTCCCGGTTCGGTATGAGGACGAGGAGACGGTGCAGATGGGCGCCGAGGATATCCGGGCGTGCATCAAGTTCATTGAGGAGCAGACCGGCGCCAAGTGGAGTTGGGACGCCTATTTCTCCGCCATGAAGCGCTTTAACGAGGAGACGCGGTATGAGCTGGAGAAATGGGAGGTCAACAAGACCGCCTATCCCCAGATCATCGGCCCCAGCTATGAGCTGTTCCGCAAGTGGAACTACGAGATGGACGGCGGTATCGACCCGCGCGTCATGAAGACCTGCCGCAAGGTCAACGACCTGCTGATGCAGTCCTACCAGCGCCGCGACGAGGCGTGGGTGGGCAAGATGCGCTACCGCGGCATCGTGTGGAGCTGCCCCGCCCACTACTACGCCAACTTCTCCAACTGGCTGGCCAACTGTTGGGGCATCAACATCCTGGTGGAGATGGAATCCCTGAACTTCACCAAGCCCCTGGAGACAGAGGACAAGGAGGAGGCACTGCGCGATCTAGCGCGGCTGTACGAGCGTATGGTCATGCGCCGTCACACCAACGGCGGCTACCAGAACGTGGTGGACGAGCTGTGGCGCCAGTGCGAGGCGTGGAACACCAACATCATCATCATGTACCAGAACGTGGCCTGCAAGAACATGGCCACCGTACAGGGCATCCTGGACGAGCAGGGCCGCGAGCGCGGCTATCACATGATCTGGATCGAGCATGACCTGATGGATCCCCGCACCGTCTCCCGCAAGACCATGCGCGACAAGGTCAACGAGTACATGCGCACGGTCATGCGCGCCGAGCCGATCGATCCCTCCCTCTGCGATTTCGATGACGAAAACTGCATGTAATATTCTCAACTACTACATATATAAAGGAGTTTACGACTATGAAATACTACGGCGGCTGTGATGTGGGTTCCACTTATACCAAGGCGGTCATTCTGGATGAGAACGGCAAGATCTGCGCCGACACCACCATCCGCAGCAAGATCAATTCCGAAGTCTCCGCCAAGCTGGCGATGGAGGAGGTTCTGAACAAGGTGGGCTTGAACTCCTCCGAGGAGCTGGGCTATCTGATCGGCACCGGCTACGGGCGCAACAAGGTCCCCTTCGCCGACGAGAATATCTCCGAGATCTCCTGTCACGCCATGGGCGTGCACGTCACCGACCCCAGTGTCAAGGCCATCATCGATATCGGCGGCCAGGACGTAAAGGGTATCTCCATCGACACCGACGGCACCGTGAAGAACTTTGCCATGAACGACAAGTGCGCCGCCGGCACCGGCCGGTTCTATGAGGCCATGGCCCGCAGCTTCGAGATGACGCTGCCCGAGTTCTCCAACCTGTCCCTGACGGCCAAGAACGTCATCCCCATCACCGCGCAGTGCACCGTGTTCGCCGAGAGCGAGGTCATCACCCTGGTGGGCGAAGGCAAGCCCATGGACGAGATCGCCGCCGGTATCCAGATGGCCGTGGCCAAGCGCTGCTTCGTCATGAGCAAGAAGGCCGGCGCCACCGACGCCATCACACTGACCGGCGGCTGCGCCAAAAATGCCGGTTTGAAGCAGGCCATCGAGCACGTGCTGAAGCTGAAGGTCATCGACCTGAAGACCGACCCCCAGCTGATGGGCGCGCTGGGCGCCGCCGAGTATGCACGGCAGAAGGGCATGGCCCGCGCCTGAATACCTCTTGCCATTTAAGGAGGCTACGATATGTGTAAGGTTTTCAAATTTCTCTTTAAGCTCATCCGTATTCTGGCGGTGGCCGTGGGCGCACTGTTCGTCGTGTACTTCTGGAACCTGGACCAGAAGCTGCTGGGCTGGGCCTATGTGCAGGTCAACAAGATCTTTGACCGCAAGAAAGTGGATATCAAGTTCTGATGGAGCTGTATAATCCGATCATACGGGAGGTGGAGGCGCTTGCCGGCGCCTCCACGCCCAAGCGGTACGCCTATGACCCGGCGGAGGCCTGGGAGGACACCGGGGCTTTCGAGCTGGTCATGCTGCGGGACGCCGCCTATGAGCTGGGCGGCAGCGGCAAAAGCGCGGTGAATTTCACCTGTGTGACCTCCTCTTCCAATCTGGTACCCGGGGACGAGATCGTGGTCTGCGGCCCGGACCTGAACGAGTTGAACGGCGACAGCCACTATGCCCGCATCGCTCTGCTGCGGGTGGGCGATATCGAGTCCGATGACGAGGACGACACGGAGCAGGCCTTCCGGGCTATCCAGGACATGGACTTTGTGAAGTACCATGTGTTCCCCAAGGGCTATATGATCCGCACCAGCTCGGAATCCAGCCGGGAACAGGTGCGTATCAGCCGGGAGGCGGTGCAGAAGGACATGACGTTCCGCCGCATCGGCGCGGACTTTATCCGGCAGTATAAGCAGAACCGCAACATTCTGGCGGTGAAGCTGCTGTTTATCACCGCGCCGGAGGCGGACTACGCGGCGCTGACCAGGGACGCCAAGACGGTCAAGGACATCACCATGAGCCTGACGAAGATCCTGGAGGGAATGCCTACCGACTGCGGCTCCTGCAACCTGAAGGCCATCTGCGACGAGGTGGAGGGCATGCGCGAGCTGCACTTCGGCAAGGAGCATCACACCACGGAGTGAGCCCTCTCCCCTATCCACAGGCAAAAGAACGGCCCTGTGGGCCGTTCTTTTTTGTTCGTGTGCCGAAAGGCCGTCCATCGAAGGACGGCCTTTTGCGCAAAAGGATACCCGCCGGAGGGCGGGTATCCTTTTCTTCTTTTCAAATGCGGCGGTCACGCTGCTGGCTGTTGTAGTGCTTTTGCAGGAAAGGATAAATGACCTTGTAGATCAGCTTGTTCTCCAGATTGAGATAATAGATGGTGAACGTACCCGCAAACAGCAGTGCTGCCGTGATGAGCAGGCTTTTCAGCAGTTTGGCTGCGAATTTCATATGGTTCCCTCCTTACCAGGCCAGACTGTCATCGAAGTCCACCAGCGTGGGGTCCAGCGGTGCCTCGTTCAGTACGACGGTCATGTATTTGTTGATAGTGTTCCGCATATCCCGGCGGGAGATGGTACGGCAATCCTCCAGGTCGTGCTCCAGGAATATGAAGTGGAAGCCCAGGTCACGGGCCTGCTCCTCCATGAGAGCGTGGACGCCGTTCATGCCCTTACAGGCCACATTGTCATTGAAGATGACCATGTCGCAGTTGAACTTGCTGGCCCACTCCCACACAGCGTTGACGTTGTCCCAGCCGCCCACGGCATGGTGGCGCATGACGCCCTTTTCGGAGAAGAGGGCCAGGTCCTGAATGGCCTGCTCCGGGTCGGTGGTGGAGATCATATTATGGCCCATGGTGGAGTCCATATTCAGCACGATATTGATGCCCCAGCAGTTCTGGACCCAGGTGGGGAAATCTGTGTAATACACCGCGGAGGGCCCCCACAGGAATGCCCGGTGGCGGGTAGTACCGCCGAAAGGCTCATGCTTCCGTTCGTAGGCCTCCAGCATGAGCTTCAGCACCTTGCGGTCGTTTTTAGTGAACTGGTCCTCCTGGCCGTTGACAGAGGCCCAGGAGTATAACCGATACAGACTCTCGGCAATGCCGCAGAGGGCGGAGTAAGGCGTCTTGAACAGCTCCCATTTCTCCAGCTCGATGCGGTTCTGCTCGTTCATGTGCTCAGCGCGGGCGAACAGGGCCTCCCAGTCGTACTTGACGCCGTAGTTCTCCTGAATAAAGGCGATGGCATCCCGGAGGACCTGGGTGGAATAGGGGTGCGCGCCGGGCTCGTTGTGGATCATGGCCATAGTAACGGGGAAATCCGGCAGGCCGAAGCGGCGGCGCTGGAACATGGAGGTGGCCTCGCTGGCGTTGCAGGGCATATTGGTGGTCAGAACAGCGCGGCCCACAATGGGGAAATCGTCGTCGATGGCAACGCCGGTCTCCGCCGAGCAGCGGGAGCAGACGTCGGCGGCCAGGCCGAAGGACTCGGCCACATCGATGTAGTAGGGCTCCAGGTGTTGGTCGATGTCACAGATGATGAACTCCGGCAGTGTTTGGATGGGGATGGGGATCAAGCCGGGGAAGCCGGTCATAAACAGGGGCGGCATGACCTCGTCCATGGGAACGATGTTGTCGCTGTCCCTTCCGCCGCCCAGGCGCTTGTCGTTGGCCAGGACCAGGGCGATCTTTTTCGTGAGGCTGCTGACGATACAGTGCATATTCATGTGGGCGATCTTCAGCTCGTCCTCCCGGTAGCCCTCAAACAGCCGGTCAATAAAGGCGAAGGTGCCCAGATAGGAGCCCATCCAACGGTACTCCCAGAAGCCCTTGAGGATCGGCACCGGGGCGGAGGCCACCATTTTGCCCATGGCCAGCAGGTTGTTCAGCCAGGCGGTGTAGTCCACAAAGGTATCCTTCACACCGCGCCACTCCCGGTGGCGGGCGATACCGGTCTTATCCTCATAGCGGCTGCGAAGACCGCCCTTGCCGTTAGCTGCCTGCCACTTGGGGTCAAAGCGTTCCAGCTTTTTATCGATCACGCCGATGACGGCATTTGTCCACTGCTTCAGTACCATGGTCACACCTCCTTATGGCCCAGCTTTTTGATCTCCAGGCTCTCGACAAAGGCCTGGAAGCGGGTACGCAGCTGACCGACGCTGCCCAGGGTGTACTCCTTCTCGATGGTGCAGCAGGGGATGCCCATCTCCTGCTGAAGCACGTGGCTGGCCAGCACCTTTTCATAGCTCCAGAACTCGCAGAACTTCATGCTCTCGTAGATGATCCCGTCGGCGCCGTAGTCCTCCGCCAGACGGCGCAGCTCACTGTGCCGCTGGTCGATCTTGGCGCCGTCCATAAACCGGACGCACTGGTTGTGGTGCAGATAGTGCCGACATACCGCGTCGAAAGCCGTCTCGCCGCCGTGGATCTCGATCTCCTCTCGACCTGGGAAGGTGCCGAAGCAATAGCGATCTGCCACCACCATGGCGCCGCAGCTCTCCAGCAGCTTGGTAAATTCCGGGTCGTCGATCTCGCTTCCGGCCAGCACGACACGGGCACGGAAGGGGAATTCCGCCTCCGGCCGGCGTGTTTTCAGCTCCGCCAGCGTCTCCTCCAAATACGGCAAAATCAGGTCATGGGGACAGACCTGACTCACCAGGACGATGACGTGGTATTCATAGCCGGTGATGACCGGGTTTTCCGCCTTGCGGAGGTCGCCGATCTCCGTGATGACCCGGCAGAGACGGTTGTGCTTTTCAATGGCGGCACGAATCGCATCGTCAGAGGTATCCACGCCGAAGCTGTCGCGCAGGGCGTCCAGTACCTTTGCTTTCAGCTGTGCCTTGTAGTAATCCAGGCTGGTCCTGTCGCCTTTCATGGGTGGGTCGATGATGGTGGTGATGAAGCGGTCGTTCTTCACCGGCTTCAGCAGGGTAAAATGCTCCTCCATGCGCTCCATGGCGGCGCAGCCCTCCGCACCGAACAAAGCGTTCAGATAGTTGAAGCCGCCCTCGATGGCCCGTTCCAGGATACAGCGGACATAGGGACAGTTGCGGTTGGTCATGTAGTAGGACGCGATCTCTGCAGTGCCGCTGTTGGGGGCCCGAAGGCGGCTGGAAAAGCAGCCTGGCAAATTCAGCAGCACTTCGGGTATATAGTAGCAGTTATATCCCAGAGCCAGCTGGCCCTCCGCCGCGGCGCGCTGGACCAACTCGTTGTTGGCCTGCTGCAAAAGGTCCTCAAACCAGATCAGGTGCTTCAAGTCTTTCATGGGCAAAACTCCTTCTCAATGGGGACTTCTCCCCGGATTTGGGTCGTGGGTCTTGCTTGTTCACGCACTATTTATATTTTAGCATTTTTCAACTATTTTTGCAACTGTTTGCGCCGTATTTTTTGTCGTTTTGGAAAAAGAATGACCGCCTCACGGCGGTCATTCTTTTTCTGATTTACTGCCACAGGGAGCAGAGCAGGTCGGTGTAGGCGGTGGGATCGACGATGGGCAGACCGGCGATCAGTTGCGCCTGATTGTAGAAGACCTGGGCGAACTTTTTGGCTTTCTCCGGGTCGGTGAGCCGGGTCTTTTCGAAGGTCAAGAAGGCGGGGTGATCCACGTTGATCTCCAGAATACGCTTGGCCTTGAGCCCCAGCTCCGGCTGGGCAGCCGTGAAGTACTTTTCCATCTCGAAGGTAACGCCCTCACCGCTGGAAAGGCAGACCGGGTGGGTCTTCAGACGAGCGGAGGCCTTGACCTCACTCACCTGACCGCCCAGGGCCTCCTTGATAAAGGCAAAGGCCTCCTTGTACTGCTGCTCGTCCTGTTCCTGCTTCTCGGCCTCGCCGGGCAGGTCCAGATCGCCGTCGGTGGCGGAACGGAAGGGCTTATCCTTATAGGACCTCAGGATATCGGACAGAAACTCGTCGGCTTTGTCGGTAAAGTAGAGTATCTCCATGCCCCGGTCCTTCAGCAGCTCCGTCTGGGGAATGTGGTCCACAGCGTCCACCGTGTCGCCGGAGGCAAAGTAGATGTACTTCTGGCCCTCCTGCATACGGGAGACGTACTCGTCCAGCGTCACCAGCTTTTTCTCGGTGGAGGAATAGAACAGCATCAGATCCTGAAGCATATCCTTTTTCTCGCCGTAGTTGTCCATGGCACTGAGCTTGATCTGGCGGCCGAAGGACTGCCAGAAGGACTCATATTTCTCGCGTTCGTCCCGCAGCAGACGCTCCAGCTCGGCCTTGACCTTTTTTTCCAGGTTGGCGCCGATGAGCTTCAGCTGACGGTCGTGCTGCAAAAGCTCACGGGAGATGTTCAGGTTCAGGTCCGGGGACTCCACTACACCGCGGACAAAGTTGAAGCACTCGGGCAGCAATTCCTTACACTTGTCCATGATCATCACGCCGGCGGAGTACAGCTGCAGCCCGCCCTCGAACTCCTCGGAGTAGTAGCGCAGGGGCGCCTTCTCTGGTATAAACAGCAGAGCCTTATAGGTCACGGCGCCCTCGGCAGAGACGGTGATGACACTCAACGGCGGCTGGCTGTCCGCAAAGCACTGCTGATAGAACTCGTCGTACTCCTCCTTCTTGACATCGGCCTTCTTCCGCTGCCACAGGGGCACCATGCTGTTCAGCGTCTCCCACTCGAACTTCTCCTCGTACTCGGGGTTCTCTTGGGTGCTGCCCTCCTTCAGCTCCGGGTGCGGCATGAGCATCCGGATGGGGAAACGGATATAGTCGGAATACTTTTTCACCAGCTTGTACAGGGGATACTCACGCAGGTACTGGCTGTATTCGTCCTTTTCCTCCTCGGTGTCGGGCTTGATGTGCATGATGATATCGGTGCCCACCGTATCCTTCTCGCAGGGCTCAATGGTATAGCCATCCACGCCGGTGGACTGCCACTTCCAGGCCTGGTCCTCGCCGTATTTCTTCGTGATGACGGTGATCTCGTCGGCCACCATGAAAGCGGAGTAGAAGCCCACGCCGAACTGGCCGATGATGTCGGTATCGGCGCTCTCGTCACCCTCCACCTCCTGGCGGAACTTCAGGCTGCCGGATGAGGCGATGACGCCCAGGTTGTTCTCCAGCTCCTCCTGACTCATGCCGATGCCGTTGTCGCTGACTGTCAGCAGGCGGCGCTCCTTATCAATGGACAGTTTGATCTCAAACTGGTCCCGAGTCAAGCCCACCTTGTCGTCCGTCAGGCTCAGGTAGCACAGCTTGTCGATAGCGTCGGAGGCGTTAGAGATGATCTCCCGCAGGAATATCTCCTTGTGGGTATAGATGGAGTTGATCATCAGGTCCAGCAGGCGCTTGCTCTCCGCTTTGAATGCTTTTTTCTTCATACTTGCTCAGATCTCCTTTGTTCTCCCCTACCTTTCTCTGCGCGGTGCGCGGGAAACGCGGGGCTTTGTTTAAGGGAGATGCGCCCTGGCGCATCTCCCTGTGGTATACGCGTTTCGCTTACGCGAATTTTTTGCGGCTGATGAGCCAGCCCACGCAGGACAGCAGCGCCACCGCGCCGGACACGATCATCACGACCTTGCACACCGGCGGAATGAACTTCTGCACCTTTTTGCCCACGCCGCAGGCCGCCTTGCCCAGCAGGCCCTTCACAGCCCTGCCCACGGCGGACACCGCCGCGCCGGCAGCCTGCAATACGATGTGCGCCAGCTTCTTCACCAGCTTCGCAGCGGCAGCCAGCGTCTTTTTGGCGATACCGCCCGCCATGTGTAAAAACTTCCTCATGGTCAGCCCTCCTTCGTTTTATACCAGTCGATGATCGGTGTCAGGTTCTCCGCGCTGACGGCGCTGGCACCCTTGGTCGCCATGTCGTAGGTCAGCTGCTGGGCGGGGCTGAGACTGGCCTTCCCCGCCAGCGTTTTGCGGATCTCTTTGCACTTCAGCTGCATGATCCACTTATAGGGTCCGTGCAGCTTGTTGATATCAAAGCCGCCCTGCAGGGCGAATACCGGCACCTCCGCCGGAATGCCCATCTTGGCCCGGACCTTCTCGGCTCCGGCCTGACTGGCGGGACCCATGCCCACGGCGCAGACGGCGCGGATATCAAATTCTTTGGCCGCTTTCGCATATCCCTGGACCTTGCCGGCCATGAGCCAGCCCAGGTAAATGACCGCCCTGCCCGGATGGGGATCGGCGCCCCACTTGGCGTCGGTCACGGGCAGATCCAGTGCGGCGCCCAGCAGACGGGCGTACTGCGCCGTGTAGCCGGAATTGGATGTGTAGACGATGCCGGAAATCATAGTCTTCCTCCCTCTCTGTCACTCACGTTTAGTATAGTCCCCCGCCCTGCCGCTGTCAATGCCGCAGGGCGGTATTCAGACATTCTGCCGCCGGTGTCCGGAGCGCTACCGCATGAAGCGGTCGATGGCATCGTTCAGCGCCTGGATGGCCTCCTGGTCACCGGCCTCCACCGCATCCACGATGCAGTGGCTGATGTGATCCTTGAGAATGGCGCGGCCCGTGCCGTTCAGCGCGGAGATCACCGCGCTGAGCTGCACCAGCACCTCGGCGCAGTCCTCGCCGCGCTCCACCATCTTCCGCACGGCATCCAGATGGCCCTGGGCCCGGCTGAGCCGGTTCAGCACGGCTTTGGTCTGGGCATGGGAATGGTGGTGGCCGTGGCTGTGCTCATAGACATGGCCGTTCTCGTCCACATGGGTGTGGGTATGACTGTGTTCACTCAAGGGTATCGCCTCACTTGTTATACTCGTATCGGGGCTTGTCCATATCGTACTTCTGCTTCAGCGGATCTCGGCGCTCCATGCGGTCGTAATGGCGGCACAGGAACGGCTCCACACCGTAGAACAGCGCCTTGCCGTCCAGGTCGAAGAAGAACACGGCGAACAGTGCGGCGTAGACGCCCAATCCGATCAGGACGACCTTTTTCAAAATCTTGAATACAGTTTTCATGTTCTCTTCCTCCTCTTACCAGCTCATAGAATCGTCGAACTCCAGCAAAGACGGATCCAGCGGCTCCTCCTGCATGACGGTGGTCATGTAGTCGTTGATGATGCTGCGGATCTCGGCCCGGGAGACATTACGCTTGTCGGGCAGGGCATGGGGCATCCAGATGGCGTGGATATTGCGGGCGCGGAACTCATCCTCGAACAGGCCGTGGACGCCCTGCATACCCTTACACAGCAGCTGGTCGTACATCATGACCATGTCGCAGTGGAAGCGCTCCATGTTCTCCCACAGCTCGAAGATGTGGTGCATACCACCCACAGCCATGCGGCGCATCGGCGCCCACTCGTGGTAGGTCGCCATGTCCTCCAGGGTGTGCTCGTAGCCGTCGGTGCGGAGGGTCATGTCGAACATCAGGGAGTCCATGTTCATGACGGTGTTCAGGCCCCAGCAGTTATAGGCCCAAGTGCACCAGTTGGAATAGTACAGCGGCGCACAGGACCAGGCAATGACGCGGTGGCGGGTCAGTGGGAAGTTGTTGATGCGCTGCTCCACGCACTTCTCCATGATCTTGCGGACCTTCTTGTCCGTCTCGTGCCAGATGGGCAGATCGCCATACTGAGACTGGTAAATACGGTACAGCGCCTGGGACACGCCGTTGATGGGATAATAATTGGTGTTGGCCGCCACATCCCACTTCTCCCACTCGAAGCGCTGGAGCTCGTTCTGGCTCTCCAGCTTCTTGCACAGCTGCTGGTAGTCGAAGGGAACGCCGGTCTGCTCCTCGATGAACTTCCACGCCTCCTCGATCTCCTTCATGCAGTGCTTGTGGACCAGCGGATCGTCGAACTGCATGGGCTGGGGCATGGCGAACAGGGGCTTGTCGATGAGCCAGTCCTGAATGATGGACGTGGCCACGGAGCCGTCGCAGGCCTCGTTGGAGGTGATGACCGACTTGTAGTAGTCGGGCACATCATCCAGCACGAACAGTCCGGCCTCCGCCTGACACATGGGGCACGGATCGCCGGGCAGGCCCAGGGACTGCACCGCGTCGATGTAGTTGAGGACCGTGTGGTTGTTCACATGGCAGGTGACGAAATAGGGGATCATCTGCAGGGGGACGTTCTCCACTTCCTTGCTGAAGGGATAGAAAATGCCGCCCCACACCGTCTCGTCGTGGGCGATGGTCTTGTCGTGCCGCGCCTGGACCTTCTTATTCCCCTTGTTGGTGTTCAGGTCGTTGCGGAACATCTGCATGAACTGGTAGATAGTGGCGTTGGTCATGGCCCGATAGTGCAGCGGACAGGCGCGCAGCGCCTCACCCCGCAGGCCCTCCATGCCGCGGTCGAACCAGTGGAGCACGGGCAGATAGGTCTGGCCCATCCAGCGATAGCGCCAGCAGCCCTTGGCAAAGGTCCAGATGCCGCCGTAGCGCATCACATCGTAGACCAGCATACCGTAGTTGTACAGCCACACCTTGTTGAAATAGTAGAAGGTGTCCTTCACACCGCGCCACTCGCGGTGCTTGTACAATCCGGTCTTGTCGCAGTACAGGTCGCCCAGGCGGCGCTCGCCGTGGGGCTTGCCGTACCAGAAATCCTTAGCCAGCTTTTTATAATCCGTGGTCTTGACCTTCTCCACCACGTTTTTCAGATCAAATTTCTTCATCTCTTCACGCCCTCCTGGATCTTCTTGATCTCCACGCTCTCAATGAACGCCTGGAACCGGGTACGCAGCTGGCCGCTGGCCGCATTGATATACTCCTTCTCGATGGAACAGACAGGATAGCCGAAGTCGCGCTGGAGAACGACGGTATCGATGACACGCTCATAGCTCCAGTACTCGCAGAACTTGTTGGAGGCCACGATGATGCCGTCCGCCTTGTACGCCTTTGCCAGGTCGGCGATGTGCTGCTTGCGCTGGCGCATCTCATGCTGCTCCATAAAGCGGGTGCACTGGCTGGTGAGCAGATAGTGGCGGGCGATGGCACGCAGCGGCGTCTCCCCTTCCCGGATCTCGATGGGCAGACGGGACTCCATGCCGCCGTAGCAGTAGCGGTCCGCCACCACCAGGGCGCCGCAGCTTTCGATAAGCTTGGTAAAGTCCGGGTCGTCGTTCTCGCTGCCGGCCAGCAGGACCTTGCAGCGGTACTGGGGTCTGGCGTCCGGCTCACGGGTCTTCAGCTCCTCCAGCGTCTCGCGGAGCTTGTCGATGATCAAGTACTTGGGACAGGCCAGGGTCACCAGGTTGATGACATGGTACTCATAGCCGGTGATGGTGGGCACGTCCAGCTTGCGGTAATCGCCGATAGCCTGCATAATACGGCAGAGCTCGTTGTGGCTCTCGATGGTCTGGCGCAGGGCCTCGTCAGAGGTGTCCACGCCGTAATTGTCATGGAGGAAATCCAGGACGTGGGCCTTGATCTGTGCCTCGTAATGGTCAATACTGTTTTCCGTCTTTTTGAACGGGACATCCATGAACTCGCACTTGAAGCGCTCATTCTGGATGATATCCATACGCTGGAGGTGCTCCTGAAAACGGCAGGTCACGGTGCAGGTCTCGGTAGCCAGCTGGGCATCCAGGAAATTGAAACCGCCCTCCAGGGCACGCTCAAGAAGGCTGCGGCCGTAGTGACAGGTGCGGGAAGACATATAATAGGTCGCCATATCAGGGGATGTGCAGCGGGGGGCGCGCAGGCGCACAGAGAAGCAGCCGGGCAGGTCCAGCAGCACCTCCGGCATGAAATAGCAGGTGTAGCCTAAAGCCAGTTTTCCGTCACTTTTCGCCTGCTTCACCAGGTCGTTATTGGCCTCTTGCAGCAGGTTCTCAAAGTAAATCAGATGTTTAAGGTCCCTCATCTCTCGTCCTCCTTGCTGCGCGGAACGCGCAGTATTATCCAGTAAAATTATACATAATCGCAGAAAATTTGTCAATGAAATTGTGCTGTTTGCACAGATTTCGGACACTTTCAGGAGATATGTCTGTTATCGTCGGTTTTTTGACGATTTTGGGAGGAAAATTGACTTTTCAGCGCCGCCGTGGTAGAATGAGCATAGAAAAAAACGGAGGTGCGGATATGTGTACGATTGACGAGAAAGCGGCCGTCCATTCGGCCGATCATGCCGGTGCAGACGCGCCGCACACACACGCCCATGAGCATGGGCACGATCACGGGCATACGCATGAGCACCACTCGCCGGAGGAGACGGTGGCGCTGCTGGCGTACATGGTGACGCATAACCAGCACCACGCCGAGGAACTGCACGAGCTGGCCCACAGCGTAGAGGGCGAGGCCGCGCAGCTGCTGCACGAGGCAGTGGTGGACCTGACCGTGGGCAACGAGAATCTGGCGGAGGCCCTGCGTATCCTGAAAGGAGAGGAATAAACGATGTGTCTTTCCACAGTATGGACGGCGGAACGGCAGCCGGTGTGCAAAAACGTGGCGTCCGTGACACAGAAGGACGGACAGCTGGTGTTCACCGATATCATGGGTATCCCCACGGTGGTAAATGGGCAGATCGAGAAGATCGACCTGATGGAGAACGAGATCATTATCAAGAAAGCGACCGCCTGATGGCGGCCGCTTTTCTGTCTGCCGGCGGAGCAAAAAAGAAAGCCCTTACAGGCTTTCTTTTTTGTTGACTTAGTGCCGCTTTTTGCCGGCCCACGCCATACCGGACACGGACAGCAGAGCCGTCACGGCGTAGATACCCACGCCCGCGTCAAAGGTCTTGGGCGAGCCCTTGGTGGTGTCGGTCTTGGTGTCGGTCGTAGTGGGGGCGTAGTAGTAATAGGAGTTGGAGGACCAGACCGCGGTGAGAACGTATGCATCGCTCACGGGCGGAATGATCTCACCGTTGCTTGCTGTTGGGATATTGTATTGGCTGGTGTAGGTCTTCCCTTCTGCATCTTTCCATCCCTTGAAGGTATAGCCGGACTTGCTCAACGTAGGCAGGGAAACGCTCGTTGCAAACGAATGTATCTGGGCAACGACTGCATTATTATCCTCCAGCCTCACAATATAGCCATCCTCTCCATCACCTCGAGGACTTCTGAAATCTTCGACTATATCATCCTCTGTAGCTGCTGCAACAGCGTCATTAATATCTATGAAATAGCTGGTCATGCCGCCACTGTAAACCTTATAGTCCACGTTAGCAGCAAGATAATCCTCCTGAAGCTGGTTAGAGAAGCTTCCGCCGGAGACGACTTCTTTGTTCTCCATAGTTCTTAAATCAACCGCACCGCCATTCGTGCTATTGCCTTCAAATGTTCCATTTTCAATTCTGAGTGTGGCATAGCTTTCATCTGCGACAGTACCACCCCCGGAAGTCTTGTTCGGAATCCCCTCACAGACGGCATTTCCATTTTGGGACACAAACTTTCCGTTCTTTATGGTAACATCCAGCTTATTCGCGTAGCCCTTGTTGCTTGTCATGCTTAATGCCGCGCCGGTTAATACCGCGCTGTTGCCGTCATCGCTGCCCGGGACAGCGTACGCTCCGTTAGCTGTATACGTTCCGCCGTCAATAACAAATGTACCGGACTTCACAGACAGCGCCGTGCCTCCCGTAATGGTTGTATCTTTCAGTGTCCACTCGGCGTAACCGGCCGCATATATTCCCGCTTTCGTGTTATCCGCCCCGATAACCGCGCCCGTCAGGTCAACCTTGGTTACGCTACCGGTCGTCTTATTGCACCGGCCATTTGTATAAATCGCGCCGTTCGTCGAACCAAAGAAGTTGATCTCCACGCCATAATATCTTTCATTTTCCGGTTTATCGGCTATCCCTGTTTCAATCGGGGACTGCATCACCGCATAGCCGTACGCCGTATTTGTGCAGGTAACTGTGATTTCCTTTCCAGCTGTAATCACGCTATACCCCGCGCCCTGATCTGTTGCCGCGCCTACCGCTTTTAGCGCATACGGACTGCTTGTCGTGTAAGTTCCAGCTCCCGACAGCGTCAGGCTGCCGTGATCTACCTCAATATAGGAGCTGCTGTTGATATTCTTTCCGTTCATATCGATGGTGATAGATCGGCCATCGGATATCTTGATGACCTCAGACAGTGTCACATCCACTGTCAGCTTGATGGTATCGCCGTCCTTCGCGTTTTCGATTGCAGTCTTCAGGCCAGCGGCATCGGAGACCGCCGTCTCCGCGGCGAAGGCCACGGTGCAGAGGGACAGCGCCATGACCAGTGCCAGTATGGTTGCCAACAATTTTTTCATCGTTTCTACCCCGATTTCTTTAGATTTCCGCAGGGGCCATCGTTTTAAGCTTGCTAAAACGCAAATGCAGAGGTACCTCTGCCACCCTGTCGGTTGGTTTCATTATAACAAAGATTTCCTATTTGACAAGGGTTTTTTGAATAATTCTGTCATGGAAAACGAAAAATGACCGGGATACCCGGTCATTTTTCACTTTATCTGCGGACGACCTCGCGGCCGTCGGACCAGACGGAGACGATGTTGTGGCGGTGGGTCATGTAGATGGCGCGCTCGAAGCGCTCCTCTACATTCAGGGGATGGGCGGCCTCGGGGAAGTCGCCGTCGTCGATGACCACGGCGTGGAGCTTATCTCCCACGGCGAAGCCCTCCCCTGCCCCGAAATACTTGTGGCCGGAGGTGGTGCCCAGGTAATAGCCCTCGGCCACGGTCAGGAACTCGGGGTGCTGCTCGTCGGTGACGCGGCGGGCCTTGGAGGTACGGATGGACATGGTGATGACCTTGTACATGGGCAGCTGGGCGCCGCCGGCGATATCGCTGCCCAGGGTGACCCACAGGCCCTCGTTGACCATACGGCGGACGGGGCAGATGCCGGAGCAGATGTTCACGTTGGAGTCGCCGCAGTGGACCACCACCACGCCGGCGTCACGAATGGCGGCGCGCTCGCGCTCGTCGGACCAGACACAGTGGGCCATGAGTGTATGGTCCTTCCAGAGGCCGTACTTGTCGTATGTCTCCCAATACTGGCTGCACTCAGGGTGCAGCTCCTTCACCCAGGCGATCTCGTTGGTGCTCTCGGACAGGTGGGACTGGACGTACAGCCCCCGCTCGTTGGCCAGCTTTCCCAGCTGGGTCATCAGCTCGTTGGTACAGCTGGGCGTAAAGCGGGGCGTGAGGATGGGCTTGATGTGCTCAAAATGGCAGGCATCCAGCCAGCGGAGCGTCTCCTGCACGGACTCCTCCGTCGTCTCCTGCAGCTTGCCGGGCAGGCCGTTGCGGTCCATGTTGACCTTGCCCACATAGCCGGTGACGCCGGCGCGCTCCAGCTCGTCCATGAGGACGAGGGTAGCGTCGGTGTGGAGGGAAGAGAACATACAGACGCGGGTAGTGCCGTTGGTGATCAGGTCGGTAGCCAGCCGGCGGTAGACGCGGCGGGCGTAGTCCAAATCAGCGAACCGCGCCTCCGTGGGGAACGTGTAGGTGTTGAGCCAGTCCAGCAGCGGCAGGTCCATCCCCATGCCCAGCATGGGGTACTGGGGCGCATGGAGATGCATATCCGCGAAGGACTGCATGATGATGCGGTCGCCGAAGTCGCGGACCTCCGCGCCCTCCAGATGGGCGGGCAGATCGGGATAAAGGCCGGTAATGACGCCGTCCTCCAGCACCAGGCAGCCGTGCTCGAGAATGTCCAGGCGGCCCATGGCGAGCGCGTGGACGATATTGCCGCGTAAGACCTGTGTCATGGTGAGGTACCTCCTGCAAGCAAAATAAAAATGGATGCTCCGATGCACCCTGCATCGAAACACCCATAGCAGAGCCGTCGGCGGCTCCGTAGAAACGCCCCGCGCCATGTCAGCGGGGCTATATGAGTTGTATTACGGGATACATTGTACCACATTCCTGATGGATTGGCAAGAGAAAATCCCCGGCAAATGCTGTGCATTTGCCGGGGGATGATGCATTTTACTCCACGGTGACGCCGCGCTTCTTGAACTCCTCGACCATCAGATCCAGGTCGGGCTCGATGTGAATGGGCTCGCCGGCGGACTTGATGGCGTTGGCCACGTCCTTCAGGCCGTTGCCGGTGACGACGGACACCACGGTGGCGTCGTGGGGGATCAGTCCCTGCTCGCAGGCCTTCTTCAGCGCCGCGGCACCGGTGACACCGGCGGGTTCGCCGAACACGCCGCAGGTACGGCCCAGCAGGCGCTGGGCGGCCAGGATCTCCTCGTCGGAGACGTTCACGGCGATACCGTTGGACTCGCGGATGGCCATGAGGGCCTTGTCTGCATTGCGGGGCACGCCTACGGAGATGGAGTCGGCGATGGTGTTCTCCTCCATGGGCTCCCAGGGCTTGTCCTCCTGGATGGCGCGGTTGATGGGGTAGCAGCCCAGGGACTGGGCGGAGATCAGGCGGGGCAGCTTGTCGATGAAGCCGATGGCGTACAGGTCTTTAAAGCCCTTCCACACACCGGCGATCGTGCAGCCGTCGCCCACGGAGATGGCCAGGTAGTCGGGCATCTCCCAGTTCAGCTGCTCGGCGATCTCCAGTGCCACGGTCTTTTTGCCCTCGGAGAGGTAGGGGTTGATGGCGGCGTTGCGGTTGTACCAGCCGTACTTGTCAATGGCGGCGGCGGACATCTTGAAGGTGTCCTCATAGTTGCCCTTGACGGAGATGACGTTGGCGCCGAAGATCATCAGCTGGGCCACCTTGCCCTTGGGGGCGCGCTCGGGAACGAAGATATAGGTCTTGATACCTGCGGCGGCGGCGTTGCCGGCCAGAGAGCTGGCGGCGTTGCCGGTAGAGGAGCAGGCGATGGTCTTGGCGCCGGCCTCCATGGCCTTGGCCACGGCCATGGCACTGGCACGGTCCTTCAGGGATGCGGTGGGGTTCTGGCCATCGTCCTTGACCCACAGACGCTTGATGCCCAGCAGCTCCGCCAGCTTCGGCTCCTCGTACAGGGGGCTCCAACCCACGCGCAGCGGCGTGTCGGGCGTGGTCTCCTCCACAGGCAGCAGCTCACGGTAGCGCCACATGGAACGGTTCTCGCGCTTGGCCAGCTTCTCCTTGGTCAGCACGGACTTGATGTAGTCGTAGTCATAGACGATATCCAGGATACCGCCGCATTCGCAGTTGGTCAGGTCGGGAACGGCGTCGTAGGTCTTGCCGCAGCGGACACATTTGCCGTATTTTACGTTTTTCATGGTGGTTCTCCTTATATGAAATAAGAAATACAGGGCGGGGCGAGAGCCCCGCCCTGAGGCGTTGTTGCGGTGTTTTCTTACAGAGCCTTCAGCAGGCCGGTGGCCTCGTTGAACTCGTTGATGAGCTCGTCCAGCTCCTTGGCCTGTGCGTGGACGGCGTCCCAGGTGTTCTTGGTATCGTACCACTGGGCGTTCAGGTCCTCCACGTTCATCTGCTGCTGCTCCACCCAGGTGTAGTACTTCAGGTTGTGGACACGCTTGCGCTCGGTGTAGGTCAGCTCCAGCATGGAGTCGGTCTTCAGGCCCAGCA
>ERZ773147.785-NODE-785-length-36897-cov-9.557000_pt1 | contig 36897 bp, 27 predicted proteins | sample MGYA00580851_ERZ773147 | MGnify/ENA primary metagenome ERZ773147 (study PRJEB29015, sample SAMEA2737818) | human gut metagenome | biome: human gut; feature: human-associated habitat; material: faeces | place: China | collected 2012 ... | reverse complement strand
ATTTCGATGAAAAAAGCCTCCGGTTTGCCTCTCGGATGTGATCCATAGGAAAACATCCATGCCCGCCTGCTTGCGGCGGTCAGAGAGGAAAAAACAGAGGCTTTCGCACCCTAATCACAACACTTGAATTTAGGTATAGAAAAAGGGCGGCTGTCTTAAAAACAGTCGCCCGAAAAGGGGATATATACAAGTTATTTGCTACTCGTCCGCCTTGAAAACCGTTGATATTACTGGCTTTTTCAAAAAGTTCTGTATCACCACTCGCACCAGATACGGAGTTCGTGTTCAGCCACGGACTCTTTTTGATGTTGATAAGAGATAAGCGGGACTCGAAGGGAACGTCCCGAAGGGCAAAAAGTATCCAGTGAATACTTTTTGAGTTTCCCGGGCTGGCGGCGATACTGCCCCAGTATCGCCGAACGAGTCCCACTTCCGGCACCAAATAAAGATCCCCCCCGCTATGCGGGGGGGATCTTTATTATATTTGCCCAATTACGTCCATATAACATTGGCAAAATAAATATCAGAATTTATCAAAATGGCGGGAATATAATAAAGATTGGCATTGCTAACAATAAATAATGTTGATATAATAACAATATAACACAGGCACAGTATTTGAACTCTAAGGCACAGTTGAACAAGCGGAGCATGGCCGCATAGGCCGGGAGATAACAGCATATGGATGAAACGGTATTTTTGGCGCATATTGCGGAAGACGGAAGAGAACAAATGGTTGATGAACATGAGCGCGGCACGGCGGAACTGTGCGCAAAGTTTGCGGCGCAGTTTGGCGCGGAAGAACACGCCAAGTTTGAAGCGATGCGGCATGATGACGGCAAAAACACTCAGGGCTTTCAGCGAAGGCTGCGCGGCGGGCCGGCAGTTGACCATTCAACGGCGGGCGCATTTGAATGCTTCAGGGCTAACGCCGTGCACGAAGCGATATGCATTACTGGGCATCACGGCGGATTACCGGACGTGGGTAATGCTAAAATGGACACGCCGGGGGACGGCACGTTCTTCGGCCGAATGAAAAAGGCCATGAGCGGCGGCATAGAAGAGCCGCGCGGCATGGATAGGCCGATAACAGCCCCACAAAAGCCGAATTTTTACGGGGACAGGTTTTATGAATCCGTATGGATAAGAATGCTGTACTCATGCCTTGTTGATGCGGACTATTTGGATACGGAAAACTTCATGTCCGGCGGAAAGGCGGCACGCGAAGAATACGATGATATGGCAACGCTGCTGGCATATTTTGAAAAGCATATTGCTCCGTGGGCTAACCCGCAGAGTGAGCTGAACAAAAAACGCTGGGAAATACTTTCCGCATGTCTTGCTGCGGGCGAAGGTCCAAGGGGAATATACACGCTGAGCGCACCAACCGGCAGCGGCAAAACCACGGCATCGCTTGCGTTTGCGCTGAAGCATGCAGTGAAACATAACATGCAGCGCATAATATACGTAATTCCATACACCTCCATAATAGACCAAAATGCCAAGGTATTCAGGGGAATACTGCATGATAAAAACGTGCTGGAGCATCATAGCGGCATAATATTCGATAAGGAAGATAAAAGCTTCGATTCGGCGGACTACAAAAGCGCGCTTGCGGCGGAAAACTGGGATGCGCCGGTGGTGGTGACCACGGCGGTGCAGTTCTTTGAATCGTTTTATGCCAACCGCTCCTCAAAATGCCGAAAGCTGCACAACATAACAAACAGCGTAATTATATTTGACGAAGCGCAGATGATGCCAAGCGAAAATCTGCTGCCTTGCGTTGCGGCAATAAGCACGCTGTGTGCGCATTTCAACTCCACCGCCGTGTTATGCACGGCAACACAGCCGGTGGTGGACGATTATATTGTAAAATACGCGCCAAACATTGCCATAAAAGAGATATGTCCGGAAGTTAGGCGGACATATGAGCAGTTCAAACGGGTCACATTTGAACAGGCAGGTGAGCTGGATGACGAGGCGCTGGCGGCGCGGCTTGGCGGGCATGAGCAGGTGCTATGCATAGTCAATTCGCGCAAGGCGGCGCAGACCGTGTTTAATAAGCTGCCTAAGGAAGGCAGGTTTCACCTGTCCACGCTGATGTACCCCGAACACAGGCAAAAAACCATAGACATTATCAGGCAAAGGCTGACGGACGGCGAGGTATGCAGGGTTGTTTCAACGTCGCTTATAGAGGCGGGCGTGGACATAGACTTCCCGACGGTATATAGGGAAATGGCCGGGCTTGACTCCATACTTCAGGCGGCGGGACGATGCAACCGCGAAGGCAAGCGCAGCCGCAAGGAGAGCATGGTTACCGTATTTACGGGCGAACACCGTGCGCCGAGAATGCTGAAAATGAACATATCTGCGGCTAACAGCGCCATGCGCGGGGAGGAGGACATAGGTTCGCCGGAGGTTGTGCGCAAGTATTTCAACACATACAGGGCTTATCTCGGCGACGGGACGGACAAGGCGCGCGTGGTGGAGGCGTTTGAAAAGGACAAGGTTTACGGCATGATGCCGTTCAAAACGGTTGCCGAGAAGTTCCGCATAATTGACCAGAACACGCGGACGGTATACATACCGCTTGGCAAAGGCGTGGAGAGCATTGCGCGGCTGAGAAGCGGCGAAAAGTCCCGCAAGCTATTCAGAGAGGCAGGCCGCTACGGAGTGACTATATACGAAAACCAGTTTGAAACGCTCTATTATTCGGGCTGCATAGAAATGATAGACGATGAAAACGCCGTGCTGATAAACACAGGCATTTATGATGAAAAAATGGGGCTGAGGATAGAGGAGAGCAGCGACGCAAATTTTATGATATAAGCCAATGGCGCAAGAAAACTTGCGCCATTGACCCTGTTGCTAAAACATAAAAATAAATATTTCAATCCCCGAGGCAAAACTCGACAACACAGTATAGCATGGATGCTGTACGAATACAAACGTAAATTCAAATGAAATCTAAAACATAAAAATAAATGAAGTTGACAAATCGCAACGGCGATGGTAATATATGGTTAACATGACGATGATAAACAGCGAAAGGAGTGATATCTTGTCTGTAAGGATAGAAGTATGGGGCGACTACGCCTGCTTCAGCAGACCCGAGCTTAAAACGGAGCGCGTGAGTTACGATGTGATGACTCCTTCGGCAGCGCGGGGCATAGTTGAAGCAATACTGTGGCACCCGGGGCTGAGATGGCACATAGACAAAATCTATGTGCGTGCGCCTATACGCTTTACAAATATAAGGCGTAACGAGGTCAAGGATGTTGTGAGCGGCCGCAAGCTTAAAACAATAATGGAAAAAGGCAGCGGCGAAGCGTACATTGCAACGTCCGAAAGCATACAGCAGCGCGCGGCGATGGTGCTGAAGGATGTGCACTATGTGATAGAGGCGCATTTCGACATGACTGAGCAGGCCAGCGCAAGCGATAATCCTGCAAAGTTTCAGCAGATGGTAAAGCGGCGCGCGGAGAAAGGCCAGTGCTATCATCAGCCGTATTTGGGCACGCGGGAATTTCCGGCGAGGTTTGGTCTTTGCGAGGGGTTGCCGCCCTGCCCCGAGGAACTGAAAGGCGAAAGGGATCTTGGCTGGATGCTGCTGGACATGGATTATTCAAATTCAGACGGCATACGGCCTATGTTCTTCAGAGCGAGCATGAAGGACGGGGTCATAACCGTTCCGCCGATAGGCAGCGAGGGGGTGAAGTCATGATACTTCAGGCGCTGACTAAACTGTATGAAGATTTGGCGGAGCAGGGCAAAATAGCGCGCGAAGGCTGGAACACGGTGAAGATAAGCTATCTGTTGGAGATTGACGAGGACGGCACGCTGCTTGGCATCGTTCCTCAGTTTAAGGAAGTGGTTTCCGGCAAAAAGACGCAATTTGTGCCGATGGATAAAATATTGCCCGCGGCTGTGAAACGTTCCTCCGGCATTGCGTCGAATTTTCTTTGGGATAATTCCGCATATATGCTGGGTATAGACGGCAAGGGTAAACCTGAACGCGCTAAGGAATGCTTTGAAGCCTGCAAAGGCTTTCACCGTGAGCTGCTTGACGGTATAGACACCGCGGCGGCAAGGGCGATACTCAATTTCTTTGATGGGTGGGAGCCCGCGTCGGCTGCCGAGCATCCGCTGATAGTCGAAAATCTGAATGAATTGTACAAAGGCGGCAATGTAACGTTCTATGTAAACGGTCGCCTTGCTGCCGAGGACGCGGAGATAAAGGCCGCATGGCAGAAATATTATGACAGCAGCGACGGAGAACGGATGCAATGCCTTGTTACGGGGAAAGATGACGTTATTGTACCAACTCATCCGGCAATAAAAGGCGTTGCGGATGCGCAGTCGAGCGGCGCGGCGCTGGTATCGTTCAATGCGTCCGCATTCTGCTCATACGGGAAGGAGCAGAATTACAATGCGCCTGTCGGCAAGTACGCGGCGTTTGCGTACACATCCGCGCTGAATTATCTGCTGTCCGATAAGGAAAACGTGCACCGCATAGGCGATACTACCGTTGTATGCTGGGCTGAAGGAGCGGAGGAACAGTATAACGGGCTGACCAATATGTGGATGTTCGGGGACGATAACAACACCGGACTGAGCGACGCCGACCTTTACGCGGCGGTAAAGCGAATAACGGAAGGCAAGTATTGCAATGAGCTGAAAATAGACCCGAAACGACCGTATTATGTGCTCGGGCTTGCTCCGAACGCAGCGCGGTTGTCCGTAAGCTTTTTCCTGCGCAATGAGTTCGGCAGCTTTATACGCAACGTGAACGAGCATTACGAGCGCATGGAGATAGCAAAAAGCAAGTTCGATAAATTCGACACCCTGCCCATATGGGCCATGCTGAATGAAACCGTGAACCCGAAATCCCAGGATAAAAAACCAAGCTCCGTGCTTGCAAAGTCCACGGCGCGGGCGATATTCGCAGGCACGGCATATCCGGCGGCGCTTTTGAACGGGGCAATGCTGCGCATAAGGGCCGAACGGAACATAACCCGCGGCCGCGCGGCGATAATCAAGGCATATTATCTGAAAAACACAAATAAGGGCTGTCCAAAGGAGGTATTGACGGTGAGCCTTAATGAACAAAGCACAAATATACCATATACGCTCGGAAGGCTGTTCGCCTATTATGAAAAGGTGCAGAAGGAGGTCAACCCGGAAATAAATGCCACGATTGTGGATAAATATTATATTTCCGCCATGTCTACTCCGGCACGGACATTCAAACTGCTGAATGGGCTGTATCAAAGCCATCTTCGCAAACTCTACAGACTTAATAAAGATAGAGCAAGGTGGTTCGACATGGAAGTTGGTAAACTAAAAGATGTATTTGACGAAACGTACCCGATAAAGCATACATCGCAGGAACAATGCTCGTTCGATCTTGGCTATTATCATCAAAAGCAATGGTTTTATACTAAAAAGGAGGACAGATAACAATGGAAGCTATTAAGAACCGCTACGATTTCGTGATACTGTTTGACGTGGAGAACGGCAACCCCAACGGCGACCCCGATTCCGGCAACATGCCGCGCATAGACCCGGAAACCGGTTACGGATTGGTGACAGACGTTTGCCTAAAGCGCAAAATACGCAACTATGTGGAAACCGTAAAGGAAGGCGAAAGCGGCTACCGCATATATATAAAGGATAATGTGCCGCTGAACAGGAGCGACCGCGAGGCGTACGACTACCTTGGAATAGAACCGGCAAAGGTTGCGGACGCGAAGAAAAAGAAAGAGAATCTGGACATTGAAATACGGGACTTCATGTGCAAAAACTTCTATGATATCCGTACGTTCGGCGCCGTGATGACAACATTTGTGAAGGACAAGCTGAACTGCGGCCAGGTGCGCGGCCCCGTGCAGCTAAGCTTTGCAAAGAGCGTGGACCCGATAATGCCGCAGGAAGTGACCATAACCCGCGTTGCCATAACAACGGAGGCGGACGCCGAAAAGAAGGGCACGGAGATGGGCCGCAAATATATTGTTCCTTATGCGCTATATAGGGCGGAAGGCTACGTTTCTGCCAACCTTGCACGCAAGACCACCGGATTTTCTGAGGAGGATCTTGAACTGCTGTGGCAGGCGATAATGAATATGTTTGAAGTTGACCATGCAGCTGCGCGCGGGAAAATGGCCACAAGGGAACTTATTGTGTTCAAGCATGATTCGGAGCTTGGCAACGCGCCGGCATATAAGCTTTTCGATTTGGTAAAGGCTGAGCGCAGAGAAGGAGTGGATACGCCGCGCGCGTATTCGGATTACAATGTTTCGGTTGATGAAGCAGCGCTCCCTTCGGGCGTTGAATGCATAAGAATATAACCGACTATCGTGAGGAGGATTATCTCCAGATATCGGGGCTACAGCATTTCAGGTTCTGCCGAAGGCAATGGGCGCTGATACACATAGAAAAGCTGTGGGCGGAGAACTACCGCACGGTGGACGGCGAACTGATGCACGAGCATGTGCATGACGCGGAATTTAACGAAAGCCGCGGCGATGTTATTATACGGCGCGGTGTATATGTGCACTCGGCAGAGCTTGGCATATCCGGTCAATGCGACGCATTGGAGTTCCATAGAGGCAGCATCGGAGTACTAATGCGCGGTAAAGAAGGGCTGTGGCAGCCGTATCCCGTGGAATACAAGCGCGGCGAATTCAGGACGGACACGGGGGACACATTGCAGCTTTGCGCGCAGGCTATGTGCCTTGAGCATATGCTGTGCTGTAAAATAGAGCGCGGTGCATTGTTTTACGGCATGCCGAGGCGGCGCATGGAAATAACCTTCACGGACGAACTGCGCAAGGAGGTGCTTGAGGCGATAGCCGAAATGCACGATATGTACAGCCGCGGCTATACGCCGAAGGTTAAGCCGACCAAGTCCTGCGCGGCATGTTCGCTGAATGAACTGTGCTTGCCTTCGCTCATGAAAAAGCGCTCTGTCGGCGCGTACATAAGGGCGGCGATGGAGGAGATCACATGAAAAGGTTCCTTAATACGTTTTATGTGCTTTCGGAGGACATATACCTGTCGCTTGAAGGTGAAAACGTGGTTGCAATGCGGGACAAGCAGGAGGTTGCCAGATATCCGCTGCACACATTGCAGGGCATAGTATCGTTTTCATATGCCGGCGCATCACCAGCGCTTATGGGTGCATGCGCCAAGCGCGGTGTGGGGTTCGCACTCTGCACGCCGAACGGGCGGTTCCTCGCGCGGGTATCCGGCGAAATAAGCGGGAATGTGCTGCTGCGGCGCACTCAATACAGAACGGCGGACGATATGCACGCAAGCTGCAAAATTGCGCGGACGATGATATTTGCAAAGCTGTATAACTCAAGGTGGAGCATAGAGCGCACGCGCAGAGACCACGGCATGCGCGTTGACGATACGAAGCTGGCGGAGGCATCGCAGAGCATAAAGGCACTCCTGCCACAGGCGATTTCGGCGGAAAATATGGAAAGCCTGCGCGGGATAGAGGGCAACGGCGCGAATACATACTTCGGCGCGTTTGACGAAATGATACTCAACGCGAAGGATGTGTTTTACTTCAATTCAAGGAGCAGACGGCCTCCGCTTGACCGGGTGAACGCAATGCTGTCCTTTGCATACAGCCTGCTTGCGCACGATTGTGCATCGGCGCTTGAAAGCAGCGGACTTGACCCATACGTTGGCTTTTTGCACAGGGACAGGCCGGGGCGGGAATCACTTGCGCTTGACCTGATGGAAGAACTGCGGCCGTGCATGGCGGACAGATTTGTGCTGAAGCTGATAAACAACCGCATGGTGAAAAAGACGGATTTTGTGATGCAGGACAGCGGCGCGGTGTTGCTTACCGATGAGGGCAGAAGAAGCTTCATAAAGACTTGGCAGGATAAGAAAAGGGAAGAACTGAAGCATCCGTACCTTGGTGAAAAGCTTAAATGGGGCCTGATACCGTATATTCAGGCGCAGCTGCTCGGACGTTATCTTCGCGGCGACTTGGACGACTATCCGCCGTTTCTGTGGAAATAAAGCTACGGGGGAGTGAAAATGCTTGTGCTGATAACATATGATGTTAATACAGAAGATGCCGACGGCAAGCGGAGGCTGCGCCAGATAGCCAAGCAATGCGTAGACTACGGTCAGCGCGTGCAGAATTCGGTGTTTGAATGTATGCTCGATTCCGCACAATGCCGTATGCTAAAAGCGCGATTGTGTGCTATAATGGATAAAGAGAAAGATAGTCTAAGGTTCTATTACCTCGGAAAGAATTTCGAGAATAAGATAGAGCACTTTGGCGCGAAAAGCTCATATTTACCCACGGACACCTTTATTCTTTAGTGCGAAGCATAAGCGTACATAAAAACACCGCTTCTTCGCACCGAAAAAAGCCTGAATAATGCAATCCTGCGGCGCGATACAGCACGCGTCACCGTGCCGCAATGGATAATATTCAGTAAATTCGCGGAAATGCTGCATACAAATGCACTTTTCCGCCGTCGCTCCCCCTCGTGGGGAGCGTGGATTGAAACCAGTTTGAAAGCGGCACAGTTAAAGGAATGTTAGAACGTCGCTCCCCCTCGTGGGGAGCGTGGATTGAAACTTGCAAACATTGTGAATCAAACTTATTCGAAACAGTCGCTCCCCCTCGTGGGGAGCGTGGATTGAAACAAAAAGCTCATTTAAGGGTTCAAAAAAATTTGGAGTCGCTCCCCCTCGTGGGGAGCGTGGATTGAAACATGGTGATAAAAATCCCTCTATGTTGATAAATTTAGTCGCTCCCCCTCGTGGGGAGCGTGGATTGAAACTTGTTTGTAATGCTTGATAAAATATATGCTTGCTGTCGCTCCCCCTCGTGGGGAGCGTGGATTGAAACTCTTTGGCTGCTTTTGCAAGGTCTGGCGCTTTGCCAGTCGCTCCCCCTCGTGGGGAGCGTGGATTGAAACCATTGCATGAATCTGCCCTTGATGAAAGAAAGAGATGGGTCGCTCCCCCTCGTGGGGAGCGTGGATTGAAACTTCGCGCCACGTCCTGAATCGTCACGCCGTGTTTTGTCGCTCCCCCTCGTGGGGAGCGTGGATTGAAACCTTGCCCAACTGGCCGATATTGCCCTGCATATCGTCGCTCCCCCTCGTGGGGAGCGTGGATTGAAACTGTGGTATCAGGTCGGCACGGGCACGCGCACCAAGCGTCGCTCCCCCTCGTGGGGAGCGTGGATTGAAACCGGACTGCATCACGGCCATATTCGTGCCGTTCTGCGTCGCTCCCCCTCGTGGGGAGCGTGGATTGAAACACGGACTACGCGCTCATCGGGGATTATGTATGCAAGTCGCTCCCCCTCGTGGGGAGCGTGGATTGAAACGGCTACAAAACCATATCCCACCGCGGGCTTTTTGCGTCGCTCCCCCTCGTGGGGAGCGTGGATTGAAACCAGGCATTAGCACAGGATCGTCGGTTGACAAATAGCGTCGCTCCCCCTCGTGGGGAGCGTGGATTGAAACAGGACGTGGCGCGAAGAAGTAAAATCCCGCTATCCGTCGCTCCCCCTCGTGGGGAGCGTGGATTGAAACGATCCACCGTCCGCGCCGCACCGGGGCAACATCGGTCGCTCCCCCTCGTGGGGAGCGTGGATTGAAACATCGACAAGATACCCACGCGCCTGACCAGCTATGGTCGCTCCCCCTCGTGGGGAGCGTGGATTGAAACCTTTGTTGTAGCTGCCGCGCTCGGTCTTGCATTCGTCGCTCCCCCTCGTGGGGAGCGTGGATTGAAACCTCCAGTTGAGCCAGTCGAATATCCAGGCATCACCGTCGCTCCCCCTCGTGGGGAGCGTGGATTGAAACGCAAAAATTAAGCCCCTCGCTCAGGGCGCGGGGAGGTCGCTCCCCCTCGTGGGGAGCGTGGATTGAAACACTTGGGCAATTTCGGTGCGCTGCTGGTACTGCTGGTCGCTCCCCCTCGTGGGGAGCGTGGATTGAAACCTTTCCAAGCTGGCCGATATTGCCCTGCATATCGGTCGCTCCCCCTCGTGGGGAGCGTGGATTGAAACTTACGCGATCGCCCGCGTTAAAGACTACGCCGCTGTCGCTCCCCCTCGTGGGGAGCGTGGATTGAAACCACGTTTTCGCCGCGCATCATGGGCGATGTCAGCCGTCGCTCCCCCTCGTGGGGAGCGTGGATTGAAACTTTTTATGGCGAAATAAGCGATACGCCGTGGTTGTCGCTCCCCCTCGTGGGGAGCGTGGATTGAAACATAGTCGGGATTTGCGGGCAATCGGCAACTATTGGTCGCTCCCCCTCGTGGGGAGCGTGGATTGAAACTTCCCCGCGGGAACAATCAGTCCGCTATAATCAAGGTCGCTCCCCCTCGTGGGGAGCGTGGATTGAAACTGCCCCTTGTGACCGACGCGCTGAAAAGAGCGGACGGTCGCTCCCCCTCGTGGGGAGCGTGGATTGAAACACGCCAAGATATATGCTGTGCCGGAAACGGCAGATAGTCGCTCCCCCTCGTGGGGAGCGTGGATTGAAACAATATCGACAATAAGCGAACGCTCTTTAACATCGGTCGCTCCCCCTCGTGGGGAGCGTGGATTGAAACGCTGAATAATGTGAATAATTTGAACTATGCTGTTGTCGCTCCCCCTCGTGGGGAGCGTGGATTGAAACCCATACTGTATCCTGTATGCACGCCAAAAAGTCCGCGTCGCTCCCCCTCGTGGGGAGCGTGGATTGAAACCCCCGCCCTCGCCATTGACTTGGGCAATTTCGGGTCGCTCCCCCTCGTGGGGAGCGTGGATTGAAACGGTACGGCGGAGGATGGCGTGCCTGTGCTGCAAAGTCGCTCCCCCTCGTGGGGAGCGTGGATTGAAACGTTGGGGCGGTATCACAGCTCCGCCCCGGCGCTGTCGTCGCTCCCCCTCGTGGGGAGCGTGGATTGAAACTTTCTGCCCGCGCAGTTTGTCCTTCCTTCTGTCCGGTCGCTCCCCCTCGTGGGGAGCGTGGATTGAAACAACTCGCGGGTCAGGTCGGCAAGGCCGCCCGCTGTCGCTCCCCCTCGTGGGGAGCGTGGATTGAAACCCGTCGGAGGTCGAGGTTAATCCAACGCCGGCGAGTCGCTCCCCCTCGTGGGGAGCGTGGATTGAAACCCGCACTTGCTCAATCAGGTGTAGCATGATGTCTTCGCTCCCCCTCGTGGGGAGCGTGGATTGAAACTTGTCGCGGGCTATCGCGTCATACGCGCCATTCGTCGCTCCCCCTCGTGGGGAGCGTGGATTGAAACGCGGAGGCGCAACGCCGCCCGGCACACGGCTTTGCGTCGCTCCCCCTCGTGGGGAGCGTGGATTGAAACCCCAAAATTGTTGCTACCGTAATTCACGCGGTCGTGGTCGCTCCCCCTCGTGGGGAGCGTGGATTGAAACCAGTTTTCATTGCTTGCAGTATGGGATTCGGCATTGTCGCTCCCCCTCGTGGGGAGCGTGGATTGAAACTCGCCGCGAGGTCATTTATGTCTACGGGCGGCGCAGTCGCTCCCCCTCGTGGGGAGCGTGGATTGAAACCAGAACGGGGAGCGCAGCCACCACCTCTGCGCGGGTCGCTCCCCCTCGTGGGGAGCGTGGATTGAAACCTGCGGTCACACTGCTACGATAGAGCTGTTTGGGTCGCTCCCCCTCGTGGGGAGCGTGGATTGAAACCACTTAAACGTATAGCTTCCCGCCGCAAGGCCGGTCGCTCCCCCTCGTGGGGAGCGTGGATTGAAACCATGTTACACCTCTGTATGCGCTGTTGCAAACGCCGTCGCTCCCCCTCGTGGGGAGCGTGGATTGAAACTACTGTTAGGGTTTGCGGGGTGTAAGTCACGGCATGTCGCTCCCCCTCGTGGGGAGCGTGGATTGAAACTTTTCAGACTTTTCTCCCTTTTCCTTCTTCGACGTCGCTCCCCCTCGTGGGGAGCGTGGATTGAAACTAAAAATCATCTATTTTTTTTAGATTATATTGAAGTCGCTCCCCCTCGTGGGGAGCGTGGATTGAAACCTCCCTGATATTTCCTAATTCTGTCTTTAGCCGCGTCGCTCCCCCTCGTGGGGAGCGTGGATTGAAACCCAGATTTTAGAAGTCGTTTGCCGCGCCGTGTTGGTCGCTCCCCCTCGTGGGGAGCGTGGATTGAAACATCTTGCGGCTTTAAGTTTGGTATTGCATTTATGGTCGCTCCCCCTCGTGGGGAGCGTGGATTGAAACAGAAAACTGTTGATGCAACCGGCGAAGAATACGCGTCGCTCCCCCTCGTGGGGAGCGTGGATTGAAACATCTACTTGGCAGCCGCCTGCAACTCCTGCGCTTTGGTCGCTCCCCCTCGTGGGGAGCGTGGATTGAAACCATGTTTAACATCATTTTGCGAGGCGCAAATATTGTCGCTCCCCCTCGTGGGGAGCGTGGATTGAAACATAAAGAAAATGCAGCTGCAAGAAGTAAGGATAAAGTCGCTCCCCCTCGTGGGGAGCGTGGATTGAAACCTTGATATGTTGAAAGCGCGTCAAATGGGCGTTAGTCGCTCCCCCTCGTGGGGAGCGTGGATTGAAACCTACTGCAAAATACCAATTTAATAGGCTGTGCCAGTCGCTCCCCCTCGTGGGGAGCGTGGATTGAAACATGGTTTGATTGGCGATGATGAAGTTTTTGACTATGGTCGCTCCCCCTCGTGGGGAGCGTGGATTGAAACCGCAATAGCAAGGCAAAGCCGTGGAATGAAAAGCAGTCGCTCCCCCTCGTGGGGAGCGTGGATTGAAACCGAGATGCTGAAGATACTGCGGTATGATGATGACCGTCGCTCCCCCTCGTGGGGAGCGTGGATTGAAACCAGCTAAGAAAATAAATAAGATATCCAACTATGAGTCGCTCCCCCTCGTGGGGAGCGTGGATTGAAACCTGTTAAAAAAGATAGAAAAGCGGCTGAAAAGTTGTCGCTCCCCCTCGTGGGGAGCGTGGATTGAAACATAATGGCGTAAAGCCAATAAATAAAAAAAAAAAGTCGCTCCCCCTCGTGGGGAGCGTGGATTGAAACTTCCGCATTATATTCTGTGCCTTCTTTACATTTGTCGCTCCCCCTCGTGGGGAGCGTGGATTGAAACTGCCATGTGTCCTACTCGGTATAACGGGTCGTTATCGTCGCTCCCCCTCGTGGGGAGCGTGGATTGAAACCCATACTGTATCCTGTATGCACGCCAAAAAGTCGTCGCTCCCCCTCGTGGGGAGCGTGGATTGAAACCTGTCACAGCCCACTTGCGGCTGTCAAGCAGCTGGTCGCTCCCCCTCGTGGGGAGCGTGGATTGAAACTGCTATCACTTCGGCTGCAACAGCAGCGCATATATGTCGCTCCCCCTCGTGGGGAGCGTGGATTGAAATAAAGACCAAGGTCGAACGTGCTGAAAATGCTCGCGTCGCTCCCCCTCGTGGGGAGCGTGGATTGAAATCTTTCTTGAGCTTTAATAACTCTTGTTTGTGTATGTCGCTCCCCCTCGTGGGGAGCGTGGATTGAAATAATACTATAGTTAAAATGCACGAAATAGCAAAAGTCGCTCCCCCTCGTGGGGAGCGTGGATTGAAATTTCTGCCTTTGCTTTTAATTCCTTACTGGTCATCGTCGCTCCCCCTCGTGGGGAGCGTGGATTGAAATGCCAAGAGAACTCAAACCGCGAATCCACGTTGGAACGTCGCTCCCCCTCGTGGGGAGCGTGGATTGAAATATAGTGGTCACTGCAACGCCAGTATCGACTATCGCGTCGCTCCCCCTCGTGGGGAGCGTGGATTGAAATTCAATCTGTGCATTTTATATTAACATTTAATCCTGGTCGCTCCCCCTCGTGGGGAGCGTGGATTGAAATATCGTATGGTATCATTGTCATATAGAGATATACCCGTCGCTCCCCCTCGTGGGGAGCGTGGATTGAAATTGCGTTAAATGCGCTCTGGACGACAAGCTCATTCAGTCGCTCCCCCTCGTGGGGAGCGTGGATTGAAATCGGCCAGCATGGATATATCGCCCTGCGCTGCTTCCGCGTCGCTCCCCCTCGTGGGGAGCGTGGATTGAAATGTCCCCTTACCCGTGTGCGCGATAGCGTTAACCATAGTCGCTCCCCCTCGTGGGGAGCGTGGATTGAAATAATGTCACCGTATTTGTCCACGCCATAATGCGCTGTCGCTCCCCCTCGTGGGGAGCGTGGATTGAAATCGGTTGTGCCTTGCAGCGTGCGGGTAAGCGTGGAGGGTCGCTCCCCCTCGTGGGGAGCGTGGATTGAAATGCCAGTGCAAATTTAGCCGTTACCGTGTACGGGTGTCGCTCCCCCTTGCGGGGAGCGTGGATTGAAATTATGAAAGCCCCATGACTGTGATACAAGCCGCGTGTCGCTCATCTCGTGGGGAGCGCAGAAAAATGGCGGATACTATATAATTATGTAGTGCATTCATCCACTTGAAGATATATAATAAAGTGACACGTTTGAAGGCTGGAGGTTGACACAAATGACGAAAGTATTCTCCCCATACGAGAAGAATCAGTGGACGGCTCCGCTAAGAGCCAGAACCCCCCAGTGCGGAATGTGCAAGAGATGGGTAGGATTGAACGAGCAGGACAGGCCGGTGTGCGAAGCGTTCCCGAACGGGATACCCAGAGCGGTATTCGACGAGGAAGTGGATCACTTCAGGGAGAACTATCCCGGGGACAACGGGATGTTGGGGATACCGGAAGAAGAATAGAGAAACAGGCTGCGGCAACCAACCCGCAGGACGCTCTTGCAACGACCACTGCTGAGAATCTGATTAAGAACGGGATGACGTTTTGTCTATGTCACTCTTCTTGCTGGAAGCGGGGAATGAAATACTGATTGGCTCAAGAAATTTCTAATCTGTGGTATGTCATCCCAATCATATGGGATGTGGATTGAAATCGTACAGTCAGCGTCAGCATTGCCGCTGATATGGTCGCTCCCCCTTGCGGGGAGCGTGGATTGAAATGCAGCCACTATAGGCTTATCGTTATGTGCAAGCTGATCGCCATTCAAATTGTGAACCGCTATAAGGTCGCGAGTTTCTTCGATAGCATCTTTCATGGAGAAACGCACCTGCTTATCAAGCGGTTTGCCGGCATTCTCAAAATTGAGTTCATCTTCACGCACAAGCAGGTCGCGTGCTTCTTTGGGGATTATGCCATCTTCATACAGTCCATCGGCTATTCGCGCCCGTTCTTCGTCTCCGGTCGCATCAAGCAGCGCAAGCACAACATTGCGCCCATTATAGCCGTTGTTCTCAAACTCGTTTATGAGGTAATGGCATTTGCTGCTGCTTGTAACTCTGTTGGGCGGCGTTATCTCCATCGGATTGACTTCTCGGATATCTGCGCCGCTATCTTTCGCGGAAAGCTTGACATTCTCAGGACTTTGTGGCATATTATCTATAGAAGCTGTATTTCTTGTCTCCGTCTTTGAACGGGTTGGGCCTTTGAGCCCCCTAGTCGGGAAATCGGCTTCTGTTATTTTACCTACATTATATATGGTATTAACATTACCGTTTTTACCGACAGACAACCTAAGTTCATAATAACCAGAATCATCTTTGAAATACGCTGTTCTATAGTTAAAACCATCCTTGGCAAATGGATGATTTTTTCTGTCCGGAACAGTCGAACCAGTTCCGCGTGATACCTGTGCAATCTCATCTATATGTGATTCAGCGTTCAGCTTTCGTACATACTCCGAATCGGTCATAGGACGCTTACTGCCATCTGATAGTGTTACGAAGTTCCTAAAAGTTGCCTTGCCCGCAGTATCAGCCGTTATTGTGAGCGGAACTCCGTTTGCTGAATAAACTGTCACATCTCTGCCGTGACGTATCTCGTTGTTGATATAATCCTCTACTTGACGCGCCCATTCACTTGGATTATCGCCGGAAATTACGTTCCTGTCAGCTTCAACGTACTGCTTGCCGTTTTCGGTAGTCTGTATCGAATATCGCGCGCCGCCATCTCCGTTCGCCGCTTTACCCTTCGTCCCTTCCATCCCCTCAAAGTAATAGTCAGCTATCATATCAAGGGTCTGCTTGTTGTTGCGGATAAGCTCCATCTGCTCCCAGCTCTTTTGACCTTTGAGAATGTTATATGCCTTATCCAGTATCGCACGAAGGTCTTTTATAAGCTTCTCAAACCATGCCTTGACCTTACTGCCGGACTTCATCACCTTGTCGGCAAAGCGTTTGCCCTGCTGATTCTAACTGTGTTGAGCGGCATTTATAGGTTTTCTAAAATAAAACGCTCAAAATCAAATTATATATTTTACAAATTCGGTCTGGTGTGATATTATAAGCATGAATTTTCGCTTTATAAACCATCGTGATATCGTTTAGTTGCTTTTTGTTAAGTTGAGTGGGTGATCGCGGGCGCATATGCATCCGCAAAAATGAAAAGGCGTTAGCCTAAGGCAAAGTGAATATTATTATCCGGAAGGAGGATATGATATGAAGGGTCTAAACCTATACCTGAGCATGATGCGCAGAAGATGGCTGGGCAATTCGTTGATAGCGCTGCTTATCGCCGTTACGTCGGTATTCATGCTGCTCTACCCCGGACTTATTGCGGATTCAGAGGAGGAGCTGGAGGCCGCGTATAAATCCATAGAGGTGTCCGGCTGGCTTGTTAATGCCAGCGGATATGATGATCCTCAGATCCCGCTGGATATTTATGATGCGATAGTCGATTCGGGCTTTCTTAAAGAATATTATGCGTATTCGTATTGCCCGGTTATGCCTGTGGATGTGGCTATAAGGGAGCAATGCAATGCTGATCCCACATTTGTTGATTACTCATACGAAAAACAATGCGAGCAGATAACCGGCCCGCTGCTGAAAAAGCTTGAATGGGGAAGCTACAGCACCATAAACATGTATGGCGTGAACGACCTTTATGCCGATTCGCTGCTTTCGCGTTTGAGCGAGTCGATAACATGGCTGGATGGGTACGATGCGAGCGCACTGCGCGGGGAAGAAATGGTCTGCATAGTACCTGAGGACAGCGGCGCTGCACTTGGGGACGAGGTGCAGATGATACTGCGCCGCCTTTGGCCGGAAGGGACATATAAATCGGGCGACAAGGCCCGTGTCGTGGCAGCATTTAAGGTAATAGGCACGCATACGCTTACATCGGGTATACAGTACGGCAGTATATATGGCTCGAATTATTATGCGTATTGCCCGCTTGCGGCCATGCGCAGGGCGCTTGAAGGGGATAAAACGTTCAACTTTACCGTGCGTAACCTTTCATTTACAATAGGCCAGTGCGACAGAATAGATGAATTCAAGCAGCTGCTTGTTGACCTTCAGCTTAATGTGAACACAACCGGCGTGCGTGCCGCCGTGGACGACAGGATAATGATAGGCACGGTGTCGCCGATACAGAAGAACATTGCGCTGCTTAAAGGATTGCATGTGTTCCTGTATGCGCTGGTGGTGCTGATGGGCTTCCTGCTTTGCTTCCTTACGGCGCGCGGCAGAAAGCAAGAGTACGCCGTTATGCGCTTGCTTGGTGAAAGCCGTGCCGCAGTCACAATGAAGGCGATAGTGGAGCAGATAATACTGTGCGCAATAGGCATTGGAATTGGCATAGTGGCAATGCTCATAATACCGTATAAGCGGGCGGATTGGTTCAGCGCGGATGCTGTTATACTGGTTGCGGCGTGCTATCTTGTGGGCGCAGCATCGGCCGCGCTGATGAGCGTTCGCGTGGACGTTATGAGCATACTGCGGGACAAAGAATAACAATAATTGGAGGAGGAAACGACAAATGGCAATACTTAGTGCAAACGAAGTGCATTATTCCTATAAGAGCAAATACCAAACCGTCCATGCCGTGCGCGGCGTGACATATAACTTTGAAAGCGGCAAGTTTTATGCAATAGTAGGCAAAAGCGGCTGCGGCAAAACCACGTTCCTGTCAATGCTTGCCGGGCTTGACCTGCCAAGTGACGGCGCGGTTGAGTTCGGCGGCAAAACCACGGCGGAGCTGAACCGCGATAAATATCGCATGGACGACGTGGCGTTGATATGCCAAAGCTTCAATCTTTTCCCGCTGCTGACCGTGCTTGAAAACGTTATGTACCCCATGACGCTTCGCGGAATATCCGCGCATAAGGCCAAGGAGACCGCCAAGGAAAAGCTTGCCGCGGTTGGGCTGGACGAAACGTATTACAAGCGCCTTCCGGATATGCTTTCCGGCGGAGAGCAGCAGCGCGTGGCCATAGCGCGCGCCCTTGCAAGCGACGCTAAGGTGCTGCTTGCAGACGAACCCACGGGCAACCTTGATACCGAAAACGGGAAAAACATAATAGACATTCTTAAAACGCTTGCCAGAGAGCAGGGATATTGCGTAATAGTAGTTACGCATGACCTTGGCATAGCAGCCGAGGCGGATGAAGTGCTGCACCTGAGCGATGGCATGGTTAAGGCCGAATAAGTCTTTTCATTAGTGGTGGCGGAGGGTTTTGCATTATTTTTACCTCCGCCTGTACCTCCTTTCTGAGCGGGCAGACCGATAAGCGATCTGCCCGCAAGCTTTATATTCAAATCAAAACTTTATTTGAGCCTGCATAAGCGCAAATTGACAAAATGTACGGCGTCAAAGTATCATATCATTATAAACACATAAAAGGGGACACAAACCTTGCAGACGCTATTTGAAATATGCTGCGGCAGTGCGGAGGACGCAATGCTTGCGTACCGCGCGGGGGCAAACAGGGTGGAGCTGAACAGCGATCTTTTTCACGGAGGCTTAACTCCAACGCTTGGCAGCCTTATCGCCGTTAAGAAGGCTGTGCCCGCGCTTGAAATAATGGGCATGGTGCGCCCCCGTGAAGGCGGCTTTTGCTATACGGATACGGAGTATGCCGTTATGAAGGAGGATGCGCGGATTATGCTTGAGCATGGCACGGACGGCATAGTTTTCGGCTTTCTGCATGAAAACGGCACGGTGGATGCAAAGCGTACGGGTGAATTTGCGGCAATGGCAAAAAGCTATGGCAAGCAAAGCGTGTTCAGCCGAGCAATAGATGTTACGCCGGACTGGCGTGCGGCGCTGGACATATTGATAGAATCCGGCGTTACGCGCGTGCTAACAAGCGGGCAGCGGCCAACGGTCATGGAGGGGGCGGGAGTGATAGCCGCAATGGTCCGCTATGCGGCGGGAAGAATAGAGATTCTGCCGGGCTCCGGCATACGCGCGAATAATTTGAGCCTTGTTCTGGAGCGCACAGGCTGTACGCAGCTCCATATGAGCGCACATATGATAGCACATGATATGTCCGCCGCAAACGGCAACGGAATATGCTTCACGGGAAGCGAGATACCGAAAGAGGGCTGCTACAAGCTGATAGACCAAAATAAGGTTGAAGAAATAGCGCGAATGCTGAAAGGAGACACAAATGTACAGCTTTGACCGCGATGAATACGAACGCCGCATGAAATGGTTTCTTGAGGCGCGCTTTGGCATGTTTATCCATTGGGGGCTTTACGCCATACCCGCGCGCGGCGAATGGGTGCGCAGTACGGAGCAAATGGAAGAAGCCGGCTATATGCGCTATTTTTACGAATTTGACCCAAGGCTTTACGACCCTTCCACATGGGTGCGCGCGGCAAAACGCGCCGGCATGAAATATATAATACTCACGGCGAAGCATCACGACGGCTTTTGCCTTTTTGATACCGCAACGACCGGCTTTAAGTCCACCGATACAAAGCTTGGGCGGGATATAGTGAAGGACTTTACCGATGCCGCACGCGCGGAGGGGCTGCACGTTGGGCTATACTATTCGCTGATAGATTGGCATCATAAGGACTTTCCGCATTATGGGGACAGGCAGCATCCCATGCGCAACAGGCCGGAATGCACGAATGAAGGCCGCGATTTTAACCGCTACCTTGACTATATGCATGCTCAGGTGCGCGAGCTTTGCACCAACTACGGCAAGATAGACATAATGTGGTTCGATTTTTCGTATGACGATATGCGTGGGGAAAAGTGGCGTGCGAGCAAGCTTGTGGACATGGTGCGCACGCTTCAGCCGAGCATAATATTGAATAACCGCCTTGAGTGCAGCGGCGAGGGCTTCGGCTCGCTTGCCGAGGGGCGGCCAACGCCGTACCACGGCGACTTTGTAAGTCCGGAAAAGATAATTCCTCCGCGCGGCATATTCGACCCCGCGGGTGATCCGGTATACTGGGAAGTATGCGCCACTATGAACCAGAACTGGGGCTACTGCGGCACGGATAATTATTATAAAAGCGCGGATATGCTTATAAAAAAGCTGGTTGAATGCGTAAGCAAGGGCGGCAATTTCCTGCTGAACATAGGGCCGGATGCAAACGGAGCAATACCGCTGCGCGCCGCGGAAACGCTGGATGAGATAGGCCGTTTTATGCGCGCGAATGGACAAAGCATATACGGCTGCACCAAAAGCGCTGTACCTAAACCCGAATGGGGCCGCATAACGCAAAAGGGGAACGAACTTTATCTTCATGTGTATGAAAATACACTTGGGCCGCTGCCTCTTTTCGGCATAAATGCGCAGGACATAGATTCAATACGCCAGCTTTCGGACGGGCGGGAGATTCCGCTTTCGCATAGCTGGGTGCATAGCGATTATCCGGACATGGCCTTTGCCGACCTTGGGCCGGACCCAACGCTTGTTGACGGCACGGATACGGTACTAAAACTTACGCTGAAGGAGTAAACGGCATGTTTTCGGATAAATTCAGGCAGTATTCTTCGCGCGTATATGCTGAGCGAAGGGAATATATAGCCAAAAATACGGCGGATATAATAGCCGCGCAGAAGGATGATATGCGTACCGCGCTTGAGTATCTTTACGGCACGCTGCTGCTTGACGATGTTCGCTTCACGCCGTTTGAATGGATGGAAGAAGCCTGCGCCGCCGCGCTTGCGACCCGTGCGGCAAATCAATACGGGGCTGATATACCGGAGGATATATTTGCGCAATATGTGCTTTGTCCCCGCGTTAATAACGAGCGCGCGCAAAGGCACAGGCGCTTTTTTGCGGAAAAGCTTAAAGCGCGCGTACAGGGCAAAAGCATAGCGGATGCGGCGCTGAGCGTGAACCTATGGTGCTGCGAACAGGTAACATACCATTCTTCGGACGATCGCACGGAGGGGCCTATTACCGCATATCTTTCGGGCATAGGCCGCTGCGGAGAAGAATCGGCATTCGCGGTATGCGCGCTGCGCAGCGTTGGCATACCGGCGCGGCAGGTATATTCCCCATGGTGGAGCCATTGCGACGATAACCACGCATGGGTTGAGGTGTACACGGGCGACGGCTGGCATTATATGGGCGCGTGCGAACCGGAATATGAGCTTGACCGTGGGTGGTTCATGGCGGCGTCGCGCAGGGCGATGCTTGTGCATTCGCGCGCGTTCAGCAGCTATACTGCGGAAGGTCTTGCAGGAGAAGAATTGATAGAAAAGCGCGGCGAGGCATACCTTTTTAACCAAACCGCGCGCTATGCGGACACGGTAGAACTGAATATAAGCGTAGTTTGCGGTAATGCGCCGGTTTGCGGCGCCAGGGTGCATATACAGCTATTAAACATGGCCGCGTATCGCGATATTGCCGTGCTGACGACAGACGGCGAAGGCCGCGCGCAGCTGCGCTGCGGTAAGGGCAGCATACATATATCTATCGAGCATAACGGTGCGTATTTTGAGCGCGACATAGACACATCAATTTGCACGGAAGTAATGTGCGAACCGGGCGAATTTGCGCAGGGGCAAGCTTCGGGCGTATTCCGCGCACCGCAGAGTGCGCCCGCCGTCAGTCGCGCCGCGGATAAGGCTAAGCAGGCCGAAATGAAAGCCGCCGTGGCTAACGCGGCAAGCACACGCGAAAGGCGTATAAACGCATATTATGATGAGTTTACGGCATCTCATAAATGCAGCGAAGTATGGCTGCCGTATATACGCGCCGCGCGCGGCAACGCGGATGAAATAGGTGCATTTTTGCTTTCACAGGGTGAAGCGGATATGCCGTATGCACTGAAGATGCTCCAAAGTCTGAGCGAAAAGGATATGCGCGATACCGATGCAGCAACGCTTATGTATCATATGAAGCGCGTGCTGCCGAATAAGCATGGTATGGATGATAGCTTGTTTATAAATTATGTGCTGTGTCCGCACATAGGGATGGAACCTATATGCAAATGGGATGAAGAAGGGCTTAGTATGCTGGACGCAAACTCCGCCGCCGTTGCAAAACTAAGGCTGAGCGGTATGCCCGCAAGGCTTTCGCCCGTGACGGGCGCTGCGGAATACATGCAAAACGGAAGATGGACGCTGCTTAACGCTGTTCCGATGGGCAGACTTGAACTGGCCGGCGATGGGCTGAAACAGGGCGAAAGCTGGGCGCTGACGCGGCTTAAAGACGGCGAATATTTGCCGCTGAACATGGGCGAGTTACCGCTTTGCATGGATATTCCGGCGGGCAAATATGCGCTTATGGTAACGAACAGGCTGCCAAGCGGGGATCAGCAATATGTGGCCAACAGATTTGAATTGGCCGAGGGTGAACGGCTGGGCTTTACGCTTGTGCGGCCTAAGGCAGAACTTAGCGAACTGCTTGGGCATACGGCGCTGTGCGACGCGATTGTATATGATAAGCATGGACAGGCGCTCCCGCTTGCGTCTTTATGCGCGGGGAATGCGGCGCTGATAGCGTTTTTGCAACCGGGCGGCGAGCCTACGGAGCATTTCCTGAACGAGTTATATGATGCGTATGACAGGCTGAGCGCCGTTTGCCACGTTATTATAGTGCTGCCGAGCAGTGATGCATCAAGCCCGGCATTTGCCCGCTTTGCGGACAAATACGGCAGGATAGATACATTTATGGATACCGACGCGGCGCAGGAGCCGCTCGCCCGCGCGGCTTTCAAGGAACCGGGCGACTATCCGCTGCTGTTCCTTATGGGCGGTTATCCTGACTGCCGCTTTGCTACGGCAGGGTATTCGGTAGGGTCGGTTGAACTGATAATAAAACTCGCCGCGCTCATATAGCAGGGCGCTATTCAGTGCCGTTAAATCGGAATATCTGTTGTAAAGGGCGGTTAATTTCATCTCGGTATCGGCCTGTAGCTGCTGCGCTTCACTTACATAACTCATTTTGTTCCTCCTGAAATATTATACAGCCATATGCTGACATATATAATATTTGCAGCCCATCCGGATTAAGACAAAAAAGACGCGGCTACAAGCAAACGCCAGAACGCTGCTCACAGAAATGCCACGTTTGAATATAATATGCCATAAAGCCCTGAGAATGTCAGGCTTTCTGCGAAAGATGGCAATGCAGATATCCGAGAAGTTGACCCGATGCGGCGTAAGGCAACGGACGGACGAGGCGAAAGGCTTCAGATATATTGTGCTACTGTTCAAAACGCGTTGCTTTTCGGGGGAATGGAGCTCTAATAATCTGTAGCGGGTGGCCTTGTATTCCTGATTGTGGTATAATCTTACTTTCAAATAGATGAGTAACGGAGGGCAGAGTGAAGAAGCTTTGGAAATACATGCGGGACTACCGCAGGGAAGGCATACTGGCGCCGCTGTTCAAGCTGCTGGAAGCTTCGCTTGAGCTTCTTGTGCCGCTTGTTATGGCGCAGATAATAGATACAGGCATAGCCAACGGGGATCGCGGCTTTATACTTTCGCGCTGCGGAATACTTGCTGCGCTGGCGGCGGTAGGTCTGGTGTGCTCCATAACGGCGCAGTATTTTGCGGCTAAGGCATCGGTAGGCTTTGCGGCAAAGCTGAGGAACACGCTTTTTAAGCATATACAATCGCTCAGCTATTCAAAGCTCGATACCCAGGGCACCGGCACGCTTATCGCCCGCATAACGGGGGACATAAATCAGGTGCAGTCCGGCATGAACCTTGCGCTTAGGCTCCTTTTGCGCTCGCCGTTCGTTGTGTTCGGCGCAATGATAATGGCCTTCACGATAGACGTTAAGGCGGCGCTTGTGTTCGTGGTCACTATACCGCTTTTGTCCATAGTCGTGTTCGGCATAATGCTTTGGAGCATCCCGATGTATAAAAAGGTGCAGGCGCGGCTGGACAAGGTGCTTGGCATAACGAGGGAGAATCTTTCCGGCGTTCGCGTCATAAGGGCGTTTTGCAAGGAGGATGAGGAACGGCGGGAGTTTGGCGAGCGCAATGCAGCGCTCACAAAGCTGCAGCTTATGGTGGGCCGCGTCAGCGCGGCTATGAATCCGGCCACGTATATTATGATAAACCTTGGCATAGCGGTGCTTATATACGTTGGCGCGCTGAGGGTGGACAGCGGCATTTTGACTCAGGGACAGGTAGTGGCGCTGTATAACTACATGTCCCAAATACTGGTGGAGCTTGTTAAGCTTGCTTCGCTTATTATAACCATAACGAAGGCGCTTGCCTGCGCGGGCAGAGTAAGCGCGGCGCTTGACGTGGAAAGCGACATGCATGGCGCGGATACAATGCCCAAAGAGATCGATACGGACGAGGAAGTACGTTTTGAAAACGTTGAATTCGGCTATGCCACGGGCGGCGAACCTGCGCTGAGCGGCATAAGCTTCAGCGTGAAAAAGGGCGAAACAATGGGCATAATAGGCGGCACGGGCAGCGGTAAATCGAGCTTGGTAAGCCTTATACCCCGTTTTTATGACGCGACCGGCGGCCATGTTTACATAAAGGAAAACGATGTGAAGGATTATCCGCTCGGCGCGCTGAGGGAGATGGTGGGCATGGTGCCGCAGAAGGCAGTGCTGTTCAAGGGAACAATACGCGAAAACCTGCGCTGGGGCAGTGCTGATGCCACCGAGGAAGAAATGGAGCGGGCGTTGAGCGATGCGCAGGCGCTTGAAATAGTTAAGGCCAAACCCGAAGGGCTTGATTCACCCGTGGCGCAGAACGGGAAGAACCTTTCCGGCGGGCAGCGGCAGCGGCTAACCATAGCGCGGGCACTTATAAAGAAGCCTGAAATACTGATATTGGACGACAGCGCAAGCGCGCTTGACTACGCAACGGACCTTGCGCTGCGGCGCTCGCTTGCGGCGCTTAGCTATAAGCCGACGGTGTTCATAGTGTCCCAGCGGGCAAGCTCGATACTGCATGCGGATAAGATAGCCGTGCTTGACGAAGGCAAAATGGTAGGGCTTGGCACGCATGATGAGCTGATGCAGACCTGCCCCGTTTACAGGGAAATATACTATTCCCAGTATGAGCAGGAGGTGAAGCGCGATGCCTATGCTGAAAGCAAACAACTCAACGCTTAAAAAGGTGCTCGGGCGCATAGCGCGCTACCGGCTGAACGCTGTGCTCAGCATATTGCTAAGCGCTGTATACGTTGGACTTTCGCTGTATGTACCCATATTGGCCGGGCGGGCGATAGACAACATAATTGCCCCGGGCAGCGTGGATTACGCACAAATAATGCTTGAGCTGACCAAAATAGCCGTTGTTGCGGCAATAGCCGCGCTTGCGCAATGGCTGATGAACATAATAAACAACTCCATGACCTATAACGTTGTTAAGGACATGCGCACGGAAGCGTTCGACAGGCTGATGAAGCTGCCGCTCAGCTATATAGACGCGCATCCTTACGGCGAGACGGTGAGCCGCATAATTGCGGACGTGGACCAGTTTGCGGATGGACTGCTGCTGGGCTTCAGCCAGCTTTTTACCGGAATACTTACCATAATAGGCACACTCATATTCATGCTCAGCGTGAATGCGCCGATAACGCTTGCCGTAGTGATACTCACGCCGCTTTCGCTTTTTGTTGCGCGCTTCATTGCCAGACGCACGCATTCCATGTTTGCGCGCCAGGGCGAGGACAGGGCGGAACAGACGGCGTTCGTTGAGGAAATGATAGGCAACCAGAAGGTTGTGCAGGCTTTTGCGCATGAGCAGGCGAACGAAGAACGCTTTGACGAAATAAATAAACGCCTCAGCGAAAGCTCCTTGCAGGCCATATTCTATTCTTCCATAACCAATCCCGCCACAAGGTTCATAAACAGCCTTGTTTACGCGGCGGTGGGCCTTACGGGCGCGTTCGCGGCGGTTGCGGGCAGCATAACGGTTGGCGGGCTTTCGGCTTTTTTAAGCTACGCTAACCAGTATACGAAGCCGTTTAACGAAATATCCGGCGTTATTACGGAATTCCAGAACGCATTGGTGTGCGCGGAGCGTATATTCGCGCTGATAGAAGAACCCACGGAGGAACCTGATGCGTCGAACGCGTGCGTGCTTGACCACGCGGAAGGCATAGTGCAGGCGAACGCGGTGGCATTTTCATACGTTGCGGACAGGCCGCTTATAAAGTGCCTTGATCTGGACGTGAAGAGCGGCGAACGTGTGGCGATAGTAGGGCCGACGGGTTGCGGCAAAACAACGCTTATAAATCTGCTTATGCGCTTTTATGATGTGAACGCGGGCAGCATAAGCGTTGACGGGACGGATATACGCAACATTACGCGGCACAGCCTGCGGCGCAACTACGGCATGGTATTGCAGGAAACGTGGCTGAAGGAAGGCACTATACGCGACAATATAGTTATGGGCAAGCCGGATGCGACGGAGAAAGAGATAATTGACGCGGCAAAGGCGGCGCATTCACACGGCTTCATAACGCGGCTGCCCAACGGATATGATACCGTTATAGGCGAGGATGGCGGCAGCCTGTCGCAAGGGCAAAAACAGCTATTGTGCATCACGCGCGTAATGCTCTGCCTGCCGCCAATGCTCATATTGGACGAGGCCACAAGCAGCATAGATACCCGCACGGAGCAGCATATTCAGCATGCGTTCGCGCAGCTTATGCAGGGCCGCACGAGCTTCATAGTGGCGCACAGGCTGTCCACCATAAAGAACGCGGACATGATACTGGTCATGAAGGATGGCGACATAATAGAAAAGGGCAAGCATGACGAATTGGTGGCGCGCGGCGGATTCTATGCTGCGCTGTACAACAGCCAGTTTGCACGGTAATGATAAATATTGATCGGAAATGGAGGAGCATATGTTTATGGACACACTAACCGCAATTTTTACCCGCAGGAGTACGCGGCATTTTGATGACAGACCGATAGAGGATGATAAGCTGCGCACGATACTGGAAGCGGCGATGAGCGGGCCGAGCTGCGTAAATTCCAAGGATTGGGCATTTATAGTGGTGACGGAGCGCGAAACGCTGGACAAAATGGCGGAAGCGAACGGCAGACCGGCGCAGCCGCTGAAGGAAGCCGTGGCGGGCATACTGGTATGCGGCGATATGGAGCGCGCGTTTGAGCGGGCGAAGGATTATTGGATAATAGACGGGGCCATAGCGGCGGAGAACATAAGCATATGTGCGCAGGCGCTGGGTATAGGCGCGGTGTGGCTTGGAACATGGCCGCAGATGGAGCGCGTTGAAAAGCAAAGAGAGCTTTTTGGTCTGCCGGCGAGCATAGTGCCGCATTCAATAATCGCATTGGGATATCCTAAAGATGATATAACCGCGCCGCGTGAGAGCCGCTACGATGAAGGCCGGGTACATTGGAATAAATGGCAATAAAAAGAACGAAAACCATGTAAGCAAAAGTATTCTTTTCAAAAGAGATAATGCCGGAATATGAAGAAAAAGGCGGGGGGAACCCGCCTTTATACTATTTCCGGCTTTGCGCCCTTTGGAATGGGGCAAACATAGCCTGCGCTTGAAGCGCGCTCAAATTCGGCGCGGATGGGAGGCAGCAGCGCCGGGTCGTCTATAATGTCTATTGCGGCGGCGGCAAGCACCTTTGCGGCGGTGAGCATACCTTTATGCGCAATGCCTGTTGTTCCGGCGGAAACCATCTGCCATGAGTGGCCGGGGACCATGCTGGGTGCTGTGACGCAGTTTATCTGCCCGGTTGGGGTTTGCCAGCTTACGTCGCCCACGTCGGTAGAGCCCGGCAGCGTTACGGAGGAATGATACAGCGGCATAAGAAAATCGTTCAGCGCACGTTTGCCGCCATCAGTAGCCTTGTCAACGGTTTGGGCTATATTCTCATCGAACTTGGCGGCATAACCTGGCAATCCTGCGGATTCATATGTATTCTTCAGCGCGGCAGCATAGGCCCATTCCTCTTCGGTATATTCGGGCAGGGCTACCTGAACAAAGTTTTTATACAATAGCTGCTCCATTGTTTTCAGCGGCAGGGGATTGGCCGTGCCGTCTATGAAGCGGGTGGAAAGCTGCGTTTCGGTCATAAGCGCTGCGCCCTGGGCTATCTTGTCTACGCGCGCTTCAAGCTTGACAGCATCCTGCACGGTGGCTTCGCGTATCATATAAAGCACCTTGGCCTTGGACTGCACAACGTTTGGCGATACTCCGCCCGCATCGGTAAAGGCATAATGCACGCTTGCGTTCTTGCCCATATGCTCACGCAGGAACTGCACGCCTATGTTCATCAGTTCTGCCGCATCCAGCGCGCTGCGCCCCTGCTCCGGTGCGCCCGCCGCATGGGACGCTACACCGGAAAAGATGTATTCCTTTTGTATGCAGGCCATGCTGCTGCCGGTGACAACCTGATTTACGTCGTCGGGGTGCCATGTGAGCGCGGCATCAAGCTTTGTCCATTCGTTTTCGCGGGCGAAAAACGCCTTCGCTGCGCCGCCCTCTTCACCTGGGCAGCCATAGAATATTACTGTGCCGCTTTTGCCCGTGAATTTTAGATACTCTTTTATGGCTATTGCCGCGCCGAGCGCACCTGCGCCCAGCAGATTGTGCCCGCAGCCGTGCCCGTTCGGGTTGCCGGGGACGGGCTTTTCCACTGTTGCGCCGCCCTGCTGACTAAGGCCGGAGAGCGCATCGTATTCGGCAAGTATACCTATTACGGGATGGCCGCTGCCATATGTGCCGGTGACGGCGGTTTCTATTGAGCAAAGGCCGTGCCGCACGCTGAAGCCTTCTTTTATAAGAAGCTGTTCATATAGCTTCTCCGAACCGTATTCCTGCAGCGAAAGCTCCGCCAAGCCCCATATTTCATCTGAAGCGGCGCAGAGCATGCCCGCCTTGGCATCGATAATATTCAAAGCATCGTTCTTATTCATATCCAACGACCCCTTCATAAATAAAAATACACCGCATAACGTGGCTGATGATGCGATTATAGTCCAAATTACGGCAAATGTAAATATATAAATTGAAATATTATGCAGGAAGTGCGCATAATTATTTGCGCGGCTTTTGAAGGACACACCATTTTCGTGTGATGGAGGCGAAATGCAGGACAAAATGGGAATAAATCAAAACGCATATATGCATGCAGTATACATTTTTCCAGGGGGCTTAAACAAGACATATATAATGGCCGTGAGCGACAACGCCGCAGTAACGATAGAGAGCGGCTGCACATGGACGCTTAACGGCAACTGCACAATATCGAGCCTTGCAAACAACTGCACAATCAATTTCAACGGCTATACCATAACACTTATAGACAGCACGGTGCTGAGCTGAGCGAAAAAGGCCGCAGGGGTTGATTTTTGTGTGCGCATAGCGTATAATTAAAAGCACCGGGCAACCGGCACAAAGTGAATAAATATCAGATGGGCTTTGCCGGAGATTTTCCGGCGGCGGAATGGGGTGAGATGCCCCGCGAGTCGGTCACTGTGATACCGTAAAAGGTTAAGTCAGATACGCTTTAAGCCCAAGGGTTCCTGCCGTCACCGGGAAGCTGCTTCTTTACGCAATATATTGTCTGTGCAGCTTCGGCATGCACAGACTTTTTATTTTATTTAGTGCGGCATGGAACCGATGAAAAGCAAGATGCCGAAAAACTTGAAATGAGTGTTACAGAGTGAGTACGGTATACATAATGATGCGGTTTGAATAGACAGCAAGCCTATCTCCTTGGCGGCTGGCCGCATAGTTAGTTACAACCGCCCTTCGTATTGTACCGGCGAAGGGCGGCCTCCTGATAAGCGGGCGAATATGCCTTTACATAAGCACAGTACAACCTCACAAAAAGCATGGCCGGCAGAGCAGCCGGCTTTTGCTTTTTATCCGCCCATAAAAAGTAAAAGTAAAGACAAAATGAGAAAATGTGATTTTTCTCATAAAAAAGTCCTTGAAATTTACTCGAAACAGGCTTACAATTGGAGCGCACTCTATGGACGAAAGGAATGGAAGAATAATATGCCGAGAAGATATGATAGAGAGGATGCCAAGAGAAGAATACTATCTGTGTGCGTAAAGCTGTTTATTGAGAGGGGCTACGAAAAGACAACTACCGCCGAAATACTGGAAAAGGCGGACGTTACGAACGGCACGTTTTATAATATATTCAGCACGAAGAACGGCGTGCTGATAGAGCTGACAAACTTTGTATTCGGACATCAGTTTGAAATGGCGCGGAACGTGGTAGGTAAGGATGCGGATCCGGTGCTTCTTTATGCCGTTGAAACCGCGATACAGCTTACCATGACGGAGCTGAGCAACAACATGAGGGAGCTTTACGTTGAATCATATTCGTTCGCGGAAACTTCGGAATATATATATCAGCATACTTCCACGGAACTGGCCAAGATGTTCGCCAAATATCTGCCGGACTATGAGGAGAGCGACTTTTACGAGCTGGAAATAGGTACGGCGGGCATAATGCGCGCATATATGGCGCGCCCGTGCGACAAGTATTTCAAGCTGGAAATGAAGCTTGAAAGGTTCCTGAACATGGCGCTTTGCGCATACAAGGTGCCTGAAGAAGAGCGCAAGGCGGCGATAAAGTACGTTGAATCGCTGGATATACGCGGCATTGCCAACGACGTTATGCAGCGGCTTTTCAAGATGCTCGCAGAGAAATATAACTTTACACTTGATTAGGTGTAACCCCGAAATATGGCGCGGCGGCGTTCGCTTTACGGCGGATACCGCCGCTTTTATTTGCATAAAAGTAAAAATTGCAGCTCAGAATTGTAAAATTGCGGCTTGAAGGCAGGGATTTTATATTTTGTGTTGAAAAACAGCTAAAAGAGGTTATGCAGGAGGTGCGGCATGAAGGAAGAAATACTATCCGGTGCGCTCAGAATAAGGGCTGAAGAACTGGAAAAGCAGATGCTGAGCCCATACGCAACGCTGTCCGTAAACACGCGCGGCAGGCAGCAGCCTATGGAAAAATGCCCTATAAGAACGGAATTTGTGCGCGACAGGGACAGGATAATACATTGCAAATCATTTCGCAGGCTGAAGCATAAAACACAGGTGTTCCTTTCGCCTGTTGGCGACCATTACCGCACGCGGCTGACGCACACGCTGGAGGTAAGCCAGATAGCGCGCACGATAGCGCGCGGACTTAGGCTGAACGAGGACCTGACAGAGGCAATAGCCATGGGGCATGACCTTGGGCACACTCCGTTCGGCCATGCGGGGGAGAAAGTGCTCAATTCGCTGGTAACCGGAGGATTCAGGCATAATGAACAAAGCCTTAGGGTAGTCGAAAAGCTTGAAAACGGGAAGGGGCTTAATCTTACGTTTGAGGTGCGCGATGGAATACTGAACCACCCGAGCGATTGCCGCGCGGCAACGCCGGAAGGGCGGATAGTAAGCCTGAGCGATAGAATAGCATATATAAACCACGACATTGACGATGCGGTACGCGCGGGTATATTGAACGAAAGCGATTTGCCCAAAAGCTGCGCGGAGCTGCTGGGCGCATCGCACGGAGAAAGGATAAATACACTTATACTGGACACCATCGCAAACAGCTTCGACAGCGCGGAAATACGCATGAGCAGCGAAGTCTGGGATGAATTCAAAAGGCTGCGCGACTTTATGTTTGAAAGAGTGTATTTGAATAAAAACGCAAAGCATGAGGAAACGAAGGGTATGCACGTTATTGCGGAGCTGTTCAAATACTATAAGGAGCATATAGACGAACTGCCGGAGGACTTTAAGAAAAACGTTGAGGAGGACGGCAAGGAGCGCGTTGCGGCGGACTGGATAGCCTGCATGAGCGACCGCTATGCCATATCCGATTACGAGAAAAAGTTCGTTCCGAAGGAATGGATGTGAAAATAAAAACAGGAGCAGGAAAAATGCCTTTTGCAGCGAAATATTATTTCGCAAAGAAAATGGGCGAATAAACAAGAAAGGGGCGATATTATGGCAGCATTTCCTGAGGAATGGCTGAATGAGCTTCTTTCAAAAACGGATATTGTGCGCGTTGTTGGCGACTATGTTTCCCTTACGCCCAAAGGCGGAAGATTCTGGGGCTGTTGCCCGTTTCATAATGAAAAAACGCCAAGCTTCAGCGTAACGCCTGAGAAGCAGATGTATTACTGCTTTGGCTGTCATGCGGGCGGCGGGGTTATACATTTTGTTATGGAGGCGGAGCGTGTAAGCTATGTTGAGGCAGTAAAGCTGCTGGCGCAGCGCGCGGGCATGGAACTGCCGGACGAGGTGAACGATGCACGGTTGCGTGCGGAACGGGCATATAAGGAGAGGCTGTACAACGCATGCAAGGAAGCGGCAATTTTTTATAACAAAAAGCTGCTGAGCGCGGAAGGCAAAGCGGCGCAGGAATACCTGAAGCGGCGCGGCATAGGCGGAAAGATGGCAGTGCGCTTCGGCCTTGGCTATGCACCAGAGGGCTGGCACAACCTGATGGACTATCTTGAACAAAAGGGATACAGCCGGAAGGAAATGGTTGACGCCGGCCTTGCGATAGCATCAAAAAAAGACGGCGGGGCATACGACGCATACCGCGGAAGGCTTATTTATCCTATAATATCCGCCACGGGCAGGGTGATGGCATTCGGTGCGCGGACGATGAAGAAGGACGACGAGCCAAAGTATATAAACACAGGCGATACGCCCATATACAACAAACGTTATAACCTATATGCATTGAATATGCAGCGGGGTAAGCGCGTGGGCGAGCTGATAATGGTTGAAGGGTACATGGACGTGATAAGTCTGTTCGCTGCGGGGATAGAGAATGCAGTGGCGTCGCTCGGCACAGCAATGACGCAGCAGCAGGCGCGGCTGATAAAGCGCTATGCTGACAAAATGTATTTGTGCTACGATGGTGACAGCGCCGGACAAGCCGCAACTCTGAGAGGACTCAACATACTGTCTGCCGAGGGGATAGACCCGAAGGTGATAGTTATTCCGGGCAACATGGACCCGGACGATTATGTCAGAAAGTTCGGCAAAAACGGGTTCCTTGAACTGCGGGACAGCGCGCTGGACGCGAACACATTCCGCCTGACAAATTTGGCGGGAAAATACGACCTGAAAACACCGGACGGGCGGGAAGAATTTGCTAAGAAGGCATGTGCGTTCGTTGGATCGCTCCAGCCGGTGGAACGCGAGCGGCACATAGCCTTTATATCCAAACGGACGGGGCTTAGCGAAGCGGTGGTGAAAGCGCAATGCGGCCTGTTCGCAGCGGGAATTGAGAATATGCCTGCCAAAAGCAGGAATACTATGGGCAAAGCGCGAAAAGAGGCGGAGGACGAATGGGACAGCGCAGAGCTGACCATATTGAGCCTGATGCTGATGGACGCGGATACGGCGACATATACCGCAGCGGCAATGATGGAAAGCGGAGTTGAACTGCAAAACGAAGCGATAAGATCTGCGGCAGAGGAGTTGCTGATAAAGTATGCGGGCGGCGAAAATACGAGCACAGCCGTGATGATAAGCGAACTGGAGCCAATGCAGGCGGAGGCCATAAGCGCGGCAGAAGCGCAGGCAGAGAAGATAAAAGGAGATGTCAGGCAGATTGCCGACGACTGCGTGAAGCGGATGCTTAAAGCGAAGCTGAGCGCAGAGCTGGAGGACGAATTCGCTAAGGCGAGCGGACTTGAGGGCGAAGAGAGGAAGCTGAGCCTTAACAGGGCGAACGAAATAGCAAAAAAGCTGGAGCTTTTAAGATAGTTTGAACACAAATTTTGCAAAGGGGTGGCTGGTTTTGGAAGCAAAGGAACCAAAGAAGAACAAAATCGATGAACTGATCGAGCATGGTAAAGCGAAGGGCGTACTGACCTATAAGGAGGTTATGGACGCGCTGAACGAAACGGACATGGACAGCGACCAGATAGAGAAGCTGTATGATAAGTTCGAATCCATGAACATTGACGTGGTCGATGAAGAATTGGAAGTGCCTGAAAACATAAACGAGGAAATAGCTGAGATTGAAAACGATGCTTCTCTTGGCGAAGGCATATCCATTGACGATCCGGTAAGAATGTATCTGAAGGAGATAGGCAAGGTTCCGCTGCTGAGCGCAACGGAAGAAATAGAACTGGCCAAGCGCATGGCAGATGGCGACCAAGAAGCGAAGAAAAAGCTTGCCGAGGCTAACCTGAGGCTTGTTGTCAGCGTTGCGAAGCGCTACGTAGGGCGCGGTATGCTGTTCCTTGACCTTATTCAGGAAGGTAATTTGGGCCTTATAAAGGCAGTTGAAAAATTTGACTACAGAAAGGGCTACAAATTTTCAACCTACGCAACATGGTGGATACGCCAGGCCATAACCAGAGCCATAGCCGATCAGGCGCGCACGATAAGGATACCCGTACATATGGTGGAAACCATAAACAAGCTTATCCGCGTGAACCGCCAGCTTTTGCAGGAATACGGCCGCGAACCGAGGCCGGACGAAATAGCCGCGGAAATGGGCATATCCGAAGAAAAGGTTCGCGAGATAATAAAGGTTGCGCAGGAGCCGGTTTCCCTTGAAACCCCTATCGGTGAGGAAGAGGACAGCCACCTTGGCGATTTTATAGCGGACGACGTTACCCCTGCGCCCGCGGACGTTGCGGCTTTTACGCTGCTTAAAGAACAGCTTATGGAAGTGCTGGATTCCCTTACCCCGAGGGAGAAGAAGGTGCTTAGGTTGCGCTTTGGCTTGGACGATGGCAAGGCAAGAACGCTTGAAGAAGTGGGCAAGGAATTTAACGTTACGCGTGAGCGCATACGCCAGATAGAGGCGAAGGCGCTGAGAAAGCTGAGGCATCCTTCCCGCAGCAAGAAACTGAAGGATTTCCTTGATTAAGTGAATAAGGGACTGCGCCGGTAAATACTGCCGGCGCGGTTTTTATAGGGAGAAGAAATGGAAAAGATATACTTTGCAAAGGTTAAACCGGGCGGACGCATACCGTCAAAACGTGATGAGGATGCGGGGTATGACATATATGGACTGATAGACGAACCGTATATAGTGCTTGAGTCGCGCGAAACGTGCATGATACCGACGGGCATAGCATCGGCATGCTCGGAAGAATATTATTTTCAGCTGCATGAGCGTGGCTCGACGGGCACAAGAGGAATATCCCAACGCTGCGGAGTGATAGACAGCGGATACCGCGGGGAATGGTTCCTACCCATAACCAATTTGAATACGAAGCCGCTATGCCTGAAAGCACCGGGGACGGAACTGCCGAAGAGTATTATTGACGGCGAGTATATTATTTACGACCTCACGAAAGCGCTGGCGCAGGCAGTGCTGCTTCCTGTGCCGAGGACGCAAGTGCATGAACTGAGCTACGAAGAACTGTGCAGCATGAAGTCCGAACGGATGGGCGGCAAAATGGGCAGCAGCAAAAAATAGGCACAGCAAAGGGCCGAAGAGAATAATATATATTATTTGTTGACACATGACGGCGATGATGCTATAATATCCAAGTCGCCAATAGGGGCATGATGTAATGGTAACATAGCGGTCTCCAAAACCGTTCTTGAGAGTTCGAGTCTTTCTGCCCCTGCCAAAAACCTCTTTTGACTATCATGTCGAGAGAGGTTTTTATTGTTTTCACAATTAAAATCATGGTATAATTGTTCCGATAAAAACCAAATGGAGGTGCGTATGCTGCTTTTCGGAAACGTTTGCGACAAAAACGGTAATCCCGTCAACGATGCGATAATCGAGGTTAAGAACGAGCAATTTTTAACGGTTTATAATACCATGAGCGATGAAAATGGCTGCTATTCAATCGATTTGCCTGCCGGAAAATACCCGTTTATAACCGCCGTTAAGGATTACGGCGTGAATTTCCTTGAATTTTGGTGTCAAAATATAAATATCGGGCAAGATACCCGGCTTGACGTCCGGTTTGATACGCTTGAAATATACGGCCTGCATGTGTTCAGGGTAAAGGGTGCATTTCCGTCCTTAATGGTTTATTTCCGCCCGATGAGCTTGGGAAAATACAAGTCAGGTGAAACCGATATTTGTCCGGAGATAAAAAGTCTGCGCGTTTATATAAATGAAAAAGAGGTTCCCGTACTTAAACGGAACAGCGTATTGGAACATTGTGGGGACAGAGATTTGAGCGCCTATCTTATTCAGACTGCGCTGCCCGACGGCGTTGACGCATGGGAACGATTGGATATTGAGATAAAGGACGCGGATGATGCATTCGGAATGGCCACGATATTTGCCGAGCGATAATTGCCGGACATTATGGCTATGAATTCCTTCACCAAAAAGTTAGCAAAACGGGCATTTTAGCGCATGCTGGAGACAAAAATAAAAATTAATCCAAAATTTTTGCAAAAAGGCGTTGACAAAAGAAGGAGTGTTTGGTATTATAGTCAAGCGCGCTGGGGAAACGGACAAGAGAGTCCGGAAGAACAGCGGGGAACGCACCTTGAAAACTATATAGTGCAAGATCAAAAAATAAGCAAGTAATTCAGGAAACGGTCAAGCAGGTTGGAAGGACCTGCGAGGCTGAAAACGAGAGTTTTTAGGCCAGAATAAGTAAACGAGCGCTGAAGATCAGAGATGATTTTTGGTGATCAGGATTTAACTCAAGAGTTTGATCCTGGCTCAGGACGAACGCTGGCGGCGTGCCTAACACAT
>ERZ773147.779-NODE-779-length-37013-cov-7.613724_pt1 | contig 37013 bp, 34 predicted proteins | sample MGYA00580851_ERZ773147 | MGnify/ENA primary metagenome ERZ773147 (study PRJEB29015, sample SAMEA2737818) | human gut metagenome | biome: human gut; feature: human-associated habitat; material: faeces | place: China | collected 2012 ... | reverse complement strand
AGGGTCAGAAGTCTCCAACAATTGGTACAAAGGACTTTTCTCATCCTTTGCGAACTGTTGATGATTTTGATGAAAACATTGACGACTTCGCTTTGGCAAGCATTGCCTTGTCGTTAAAGGCAATTTCTTTGAAGCCTTCTTTGATTGATGAATATGGTGGTGCAGACAGATTACTCTTTTCTGCTGAGGATTATAATGAGTTATGTAAAATTAATCTGTGGAAAAAACTATCTAGACTCAAAAATGCAGAACTTAAAAAATTGCAAACTTGTTTACGGTTGGCTAAGAATCGTAAAAAGTATGATAATTTATTAATTAGTTGTGTGAAAGAACCAACAAAAGATGCTACCTTGGAGGATGTTGGATTCCTAAAAGCAAGGGAGATATTTGCTGTATGTTCAAACAGACAAAAGCAAGAGTATTTAACTTCTAATGCTCAATATAATTTGATAGATTTGGCATCTCTGAAAGAAGATAACTCATACCCGATAAAAGATATTTTAGCATTATTGGCAGTGTTGTCTTTTTTTGCTTTGTATTTCATAGACGAGGAGTTGTTTTTGAACGTGTTCCTCTTTTTTATGGCAAGTTCATCGGTTGTATTTTTGATTATCGGGTTTGTTATTTATGCTGGAATTATTATATTGGGTGGTTATTTGCTTTTTGTAATAATAAAAAGGATATTGAAAAAATAAGAATGTTACAATGTTACATATAGATTCTAAACGAAAAAAGCGGGAGAATATCTTGAAGAAATATCCCGATGCAATAATTGCGGATGTAACGAGTCATGCTGAAGATGACTTGATAAAGTTGAGCCCATTTTATCCTCATGGTGGCATACCTGTGCCATTTAGTGAGGGTGTTACAGCTACATGTGTTGAGGCTGTGTGGCAAGGGCTAAAGGTATTTGAATCGGCTGATGTAGATATGAAAATGTTTAAGAATGAGTCGATGAAGAATATCAAGAGGACAGTTCGCAAGTTCGGAAAGCCTCTTGGACATCGCAAAGGAGTAAACGGAACAGAACTGCTCGGATATATTGAGGCTCGAAAGCTGATTTATATTCCTACTTACAAGTGGGTTCTTGAACATAAGGTTCAAAGTATTATCGAAAGATTACGAGAGGCTAGCCAGACTAAGACCATCGTACTTTTGGATTATAATACAAATTGTGATGTGGATGACCCGAAGAAGCCTCTTTCGCATGCCTTTCTAATCAAGGCATACGTAGAAGGTCTATATCCTTTTGGTGATAAAAAGTGGAAACCACAGACAATAGAACCAAAGCAACTATCGTTATTCTAACATACATATATTATTGGAGAACAAAAACAATGAACAGAAGAAGTAACTGGGAGAATTTTAAGAATATCCTCGAACAAAATCATATCACCAAGCTCTATCACTTCACAGACCGTGATAACTTGGAGAATATTATCAAGAATGGAGGACTCTATTCTTGGAAGGATTGTGAGGAACGTGGAATTACGATTCCTAAGCCCGGAGGTGGTGGCCCTGGCTCTACTTCCTGGTCGCTCGACAAACGAGATGGATTGGAGCATTATGTGCGAGTGAGCTTTACCAAGCAGCATCCAATGATGTATGTAGCGATGAGCGAGCAACGTATATCTAACCCCGTAATTTTGGAAATAGACCCAGAGGTGATTTTTGATGAACAGACTAAGTTTTCAGATAGAAATGCTACAAGAAGCGGTGCAAACGTTGGCGGAAACCTGGAAGATTTCAAGAAAATTCATTTTCAGACAGTCAAGGCAAACAAGCATTTTGACCTGGATATAAATGAACAGCCTTTCTATCAAGCCGAGATTCTGGTAAAGAATAGTATTCCTCTGAAGTATATCAAGAACATCGGCAACTTTGGTATTCCAATTCCAAGCCAGCCACAGATATTGCAGAGCAAGAATGCATATACAGCTCGTGTTGACCGTGAGCATCCTACAGCATTCATCTTCCTGGTGGACCAAAGTGTTTCTATGCGCAGAATTACTACATTTAATGGCGAGGATATGACATTGTCGGAGGCCGTAGCCCGTATCGTAAATGCCCAAATCAACGAGTTGGTGGAGCGATGTGTGAAGAATAACGAAACTCGCCATTACTTTGATATTGCCATGATAGGTTATAGCATGGAGGCTTATAGTGCTTGGAATGGCAACTTGGAGGGACGCGACTTCGTTACTCCAGAAGAGATTCGTGATAATCCTTATCAAAAGAAAATGGTGAAGGAAGAGGTGCGTACTCGAAAGGGTATAACCATCAAAGAAGTAGAGAAGAAACAATGGATGGTAGCTCGCCATGATGGTAGTTGGACACACATGGACAAAGCTTTCAAACGTGCAGAAGGATTGCTCGAAAGTTGGATGAAAGACCATCACGACAAGGATTGTTATCCTCCTACAATTATCAATATCACAGATGGTGAGTATAATGGAACTTCGCATGATGAGATGCAACAACTTGCCAATCAATTGAAATCTATGTTTACCAATGATGGCAATGTCTTGCTCTTCAATATTCACGTTGTGCCAGGACATGCAGAATCGGTCGTATTCCCTGCAACTGCAGATGAATTGAACGGAAATGGATATGGTGAGAAACTTTATAATATGTCAAGTCTTTTGCCGCTCAACTACAATGAGCAGATCCGTAATATCTTTGGAGATAAGCAGGCTGATATCCGCTACCATGCTATGGGTGTAAATACGGGTATGGAGAGATTGGTTAAAATGATGAAGATTGGCACACTTTCGAGTATGCTGGTTAATCAGAATCTGTAATGATATATAGAAAAGATATGAACAGAGGTGTTAGTATAGCAAAGTTCAATGACCATGTTGCAAACGAAGATGCTTTCTACTCATCGGATACCTGTATAGCTGTATCCGATGGGGCAGGAGGCTGTGGCTTGTTTGCCAATGAGTGGTCGGAGTATCTTGTAAAACATCTTCCGAAGGATAAACCCATCGTCTGCTTCAAAGAACTTGACGAATGGGTAGATGCCATTTGGGAGCCCTTTTATAATGAGCACGAGGAAAGAGCAAAGGAAGGCGACGGCATACTTTTGAATAAATATTATAATGAGGGGTCTTGCGCCACCATTGCTGCTGCATGGATAACAGGGGAAAAGCAATGTAAATGGATGGCATACGGCGATAGCGTAGTCTTTCATTATAGTCAGGATACAGGTATCTTGGAACATAGTTTTACGAAGTTGTCTGATTTTAGCAATCCTCCCCGGTTGGTTAGCTGTAAAGATCCCCTGGAAGAGGAAGGTTTCAGTTGTGGTGACTTTTATCTGGATGAATCTTCGGTAGTCTTTGCTGCCAGCGATGCCTTATCGCATTATATCATGATGATGTATGAATTGTCTAAAAGTAAGGAATATGGTGCGGAGCTTGCTGAAGAATACCTAAAAGCATCTGGCAATTCCCAACTTTTGAAAACAGCAGAAAACATGAAGTTTGAATTTTGGCAGGATGTGCTCCAATCTTTGTTAGATGCAACATCATCCGACAGCCAGTTTGAACTCTATTTGAAAGAACTGAATTTGAAAGGAATCTTAGATATGGATGATTTTACGCTGGTTTATTTCAAAGGCTAACGTCAATCTTCTTTATGTCCCTATTTGTTGTCATTAAAATTTGTAGAAGCAGATAAAATAACAGTACACAATATGCAGTATCCATTAATATCAGAATATGTAAAGGCCATTCAAGATGCTGGTGATAATCTAGAACAATTGGCTTACCTGACTCCCGTGCTAGATGATCACGGAGAGCCATATCGCAGTAGTGGTGCTTTTGCCGTGGTGTTTAAGATGCTGGACAAGAGTACCGGGAAATATTATGCCCTCAAATGTTTTACGGAAGAACAGGAGGGGCGAGCTGATGCCTATCGTCAGATTGCAGATGAATTGGATATGGTTGATTCCTCTTATATTACTTCTGTAAAGTATTTAGACAAAGAAATCTTCGTAGATAGCAGTTGTGAGGAGGATGAGTTTCCTGTTCTTTTGATGGATTGGATTGATGGTGAAACAATGGAGAATTACATTGCAGAGAACTATCAAGACAATTATGCCATGGCTATGCTTTGCTATCGCTTTTGCAAAATGGCAGCATGGCTTCGCTCTCAACCTTTTGCTCATGGTGATATTAAGCCAGATAACATCATGGTTCGTCCTGATGGAAATCTGACTTTGGTAGATTATGATGGTATGTTTGTTTCTGCCATGAAGGGACAGAAGTCTCCAACAATTGGTACAAAGGACTTTTCTCATCCTTTGAGAACTGTCGATGATTTTGATGAAACAATAGATGACTTTGCTTTGGCAAGCATTGCCTTGTCATTGAAAGCTATATCCATGAATTACCTCAGTTCGTTATCCCGAACTGAGGTAAATATTTGACTTATAGAAGTATTTTGGCTTAAATAATCTTAAATTTGTATGTGAACATTGGAATTTCTAATCATTTTTGCTGAAATCTCAATTATTTTCTTTACCTTTGCAGTCGGATTGTATAGCCAGACCGCAGTTGTCGCTGTAAGACGAGTTCTTTCATGATAACCGAGTCGGCAGCCTACGCCGTGCTGAGTGTAGTGAAGTCAACCATTCTATACGAAAGCGGACATTGGGTGGGAAGGCAATCCAGACATAATGGAAGGCGTTTATCGACGCTGTGTTTAAGACTTCCTGTAATCTAGCAAATTAACAGTTAATCATAGTCTTGAATATGGTCAACGGTAGATGTCCCGGGTGTGATTATTTCAATCCCGTGGAGACCTTGTAAGCATAGATTGTACCCTTTCGGGCACAATCAAATGTATTATATAGGTCTCTTTGCACGGACATGATTTTCATATCGGCGTGGGCTCTGACGTTGTCTGTTCAACTATGATAGGCAATTGCTAGAGCCTCAGGAAGTGGAATGGACAACAGGACGATTCCACGCTTTTTTTTGTCGCAATTTAACGGATTTCTGTCTAGAAAAAAGTTAGCACCGATATGAAAATCGATGATTGGACATCTGAAGATGTGCACACCTTAGGAGGTGGTGAAATCACTCCCAGCGCTGGGTTTACCCCCAACGCCCTCCCCGAAGCTCAAAGCAAAGTATCCGCAGAGAGTTCACAAACAGGGGTGTCCACCAGAAATGCCCATATAGCAAGTAAGCCTAAAGCGCAAAAAGAGGAAGATATCCCTCATTGGTATGCCTTACGTACCACATACGGTAGAGAGAAAAAGGCATACGACTATATGACCGCCAAAGGCATCACGGCTTTCTATCCTACCACCGAGGTAGTGAAACTTATAAAAGGTAAGCGCAAAATTGTTATCGAGTCACGTTTACCCAACATCTTCTTCGCCTATGGTACAGAAGAACAACTCAAATCTTTCGTTTACGACAACGTAAACCTCCCATTCCTCCGTTTTTATTATCGTCACGTCCACGTTGGGCGCAGAATAGAGAAAATTCCATTGATAGTTCCCAACTATCAGATGGAAAGTCTCAAAATCATCTGTGCTGCCGATGCGGACAATACCATCGTGTCATTAGTCGAAGTGCCAAAGTTCGAGAAAGGCCAGTTGGTAAAGGTTATTGATGGTGTATTTAAAGGGGTGGTTGGAAGAGTTGCACGCTGGCAAGGACAACAGAGGGTTGGCGTTGTGGTGGATGACTTGGTAACTGTTGTTACAGCGTATGTACCGAGTGCTTTTTTAGAAACGTACTTATGACGGTTACTTTTAAATAGAACGATTCTTTATATGAAAGCATGACAGAAATGTAAAACTTTTTCTTTTCTATTTTTTCTCCCCAATAGAGAAAAATCGGAAAAATGGCTTATATCGACTTCGGAAAGAAGTGGTACAAATGGACTAAAATAACTGAAATGATGAACAAAGGACAAGTAATAATGAAACGGATTATTTTATTTCTGGCAATCTTCATTGCCGGTGCGTCTCAAACTGTCCGCGGTCAAGACGTTGCCGTGAAGACGAATCTGGCGGCAGATGGCTTTCTCAATCCCAACTTGGGTGTGGAAGTGGGACTTGCACCAAAATGGAGCTTGGATGTGATAGGGCAAGTCAATGCCTGGACGCTGTCGCATGACAGGCGCTGGAAGCATTGGGCGTTGCAGCCTGGAGTTCGCTATTGGCTGTGTGACCGTTTTAGTGCGCATTTCATAGGCGCGCACGTGCATGGTGGACAGTACAACATCGGTGGCATCGACGGTCGTGTCAACTTCTTGGGCACCGACTTCCGCAAGTTGAAAGACAACCGTTACCAAGGCTGGTTTGTCGGTGCTGGTGTTTCATACGGCTACGCATGGATTCTCGACCGTCATTGGAACTTGGAGGCGGAGATAGGTGTCGGCTATTCATACACCCGCTATGACAAATACCGCTGTGCGGGGTGCGGAAAAAAGATAGAAGAGGACAAGCCGCATCATTATGTGGGTCCCACGAAGGCGGCAATCAACTTAGTTTACCTGTTTTAAATCACGAAGAACATGAGAAGGACAATATTCATACTGGCAATCCTGCTGGGCATGGGAGGTGTGTCTGGGATGATGGCTCAGGAGGTCATCCCTGGTGTTTCCGTCGAGCATTTCAAGATGGACCGTGAGGGCAAGTATCTCACCGTGTCCATGGACATGGACTTGACGGCACTTGACGTGGAGTCCAACCGTGCCGTATTGCTCACGCCACGCCTGGTCAAGGGAAAGGATTCGCTCGACCTGCCCTCAGTGGGCATCTATGGGCGCAAGCGATATTATTATTATGTGAGAAATGGCATCGGCACCATTTCTGGAAAAGACGAGATGGCGTACCGCACATCTGAGAAGCCGGGACATATAGCTTATCACAATCCCGTGACCTACCAAGACTGGATGGACGGTGCCACACTGAAGTTCCATCGCAGCGACTGGGGCTGCTGCCAGGAGATACTGGCGGAATATGAAAGCCCGCTGGGTCATCATCGTGAGGCTTTCTTCCCAGAGTTGGTGTTTGTGCAGCCCAAGGCTGAAATCTCTAAGAGCCGCTCGCTCTCTGGCTCCGCCTTCATCGACTTCCCTGGCAAGACTGACTTGATGTTCCTATTGCCACGTCTTGCCCACGGTTATCTATCCCGACTATCGTCGCAACACCGTGGAACTGGGCAAGATACGTGCCACCATCGACTCCGTGCGAAACGACAAGGATGTCTCCATCACCTCGCTCTGGCTGAAGGGTTATGCCTCTCCCGAGAGTCCTTATGCCCACAACAGGGATTTGGCTATCGGACGTACAGCGGCACTGAAGAATTATATCCGTCAGCTCTATCACTTCAGCGACGGCATCATCCAGACCGATTATGAGCCGGAGGACTGGGCAGGCTTGCGCCGCTATGTGGAGCAGTCGAACATCGACCATCGTGCGGAGATTCTCGCCCAGATAGACAGCAACATGGATCCCGATGCCAAGGAGGCGAAGATCAAGCGCACTTATCCCAAGGAATATCGCTTCTTGTTGCAGGAGTGCTATCCAGCCTTGCGTCATACCGACTACCGCATCAACTACAACATACGTACCTTCAGCGACGTGGAGGAGATCAAGCGCATCATGGCAGAGCAGCCACAGAAGCTGAGCTTGAATGAGTTCTATCTCGTGGCAGGTAAGTATGAGCCAGGCACGGAGGAGTTCACCGAAGTCTTCAAGACGGCAGTCCTGATGTTCCCTGGTGACAAGGTTGCCAACCTGAATGCCGCCAATGCCGCCATCCGCCAAGATGACTTCGCAACGGCAGAGCGATATCTGCAAAAGGCAGGCGACTCCGCCGAGGCAGTCTATGCCCGTGGTGCCCTTGCCATACGCAAGAAGGATTACGAGACGGCACGTCAATACTTGAACAAGGCGAAAGACATGGGACAGGAGCAGGCTGCCAAAACATTGGAAGAGTTAAATAAAAGACACGACTACAATAATTAATTTAAAAAGTACAAATAACAATGAAAGTAAAGTTTATTTTATGGAGTTTGGTTGGAGCTATGGCACTCAGTGCTTGCTCTACCGAGAATGACCCTTTGGGCGGAAGCCCTGGAGGCAATAGTGAAGGTCGTTTCATGGCAGTGGAGATTTCTAATCCTGCAATGTTGTCACGTGCTGGTGGTGATCAAACACCAGGAAAAAATGAAGGATCGTATGAAGATGGAGGAATGTATGAAGAAGGCTATGAGACCGAGAATAAAGTGAATTCTGTTCGTTTTTATTTCTTTGACAATCAAGGAAATGCGGTTAGTGTAAATGCGAATGGAACGGGTACAAACTATGTGGACGCTACTCCAGGTGTGGGAGACCCGTCAATAGATATGCCCAACATCGAGAAAAAGTTGAAGGCTGTTGTTGTCTTAAGTACAAAAGATGGCAATGCAATCAATGTAAATAACATGGTTGCTGTTGCCAATCATGAGAATTCTGGTTTAGATGAAGGCTCTCTTTCTTTTAATCAATTGTGTGAAAAAGTGGCTAATTATAGCGATACAAAGAATGGCTTCTTGATGACAAGTTCTTCTTATGCTGATGCAAGCAATATGATTTGTATGACTCCGATAACTGCTGATAATCTTCGAAAGACTGAGGGGGATGCTGAGGATCATCCGGTAACAATTTATATTGAGCGTGTTTTGGCTAAGGTAAGGTTATCGGCGAAATGGAATGAAAATATTACAAAAGTAAATAATGTTACTTATAACGAAAAGACATATACTGCTGTAGCACTAAAAGATAAGGATGGTAAGGCTATTCAAAATGATGGCAAACAGGTTTATGCCATCTTTACAGGCTGGAATATTACAGGTACGGCAAACCTGTCTTATCTCTTTAAAAAAGTAAATAATACCTCTAAGTGGACCTTTGGCTCAGATTGGGTAGGTTATAAGGGGTGGAACCATCCTGGTTTTTATCGTTCTTATTGGGCAATGAATCCTATGGAAGGTATAAAAGCTACATCTGAAGAAACACAAGGTACACCATGGAAATTGCAGTATTGCACTTACGCCGACATTACTACGTCTGTATTAGCTACTGCAGACAAAACTAAAGCACTTTACTGTATGGAGAATGCTGCAGACAATTTCGAGGACGGCCACAAATCCTCCTATGATCCCGATAAACAACTCAGTAATCGTACACAAGCTATCTTTGCAGCAGTGTTGGTAACAATAGATGAGAATAACGTTGCTAAGCCCCTTGATTTGGCAATATGGGGAGCAGGAACCTTTACTTTGGATGGCGTAAAAACAGCAATGTTCAATCAGGTAAGCGGTATCTATACCAAAGGCGCAGATGATGTGCTGATTCCTATTACTATAAATGATGTTGTATTGGCAACAGCCCAAACTGCTGGTGCTGCAGATGAAAAATCTGAAAATAGCCCAAGATATTTGAGCTTCTTGCAGTTGAAGGCTGATGCTACTGGATCATTTTATAATGCTGCTGGGGAAGCATTGGGCGTTGATGGTGCAAATAACATCCTGAAAAAGGTTCCAGGTGCAAAGGTTTGGAAATCGGGTATGACCTATTACTACACAGATATTCAGCACCTTGGTACAGGTGATGAAACTGGAAAGTATGGCGTAGTTCGTAACCATATCTATGAACTTGAATTGAATAGCGTGGCAGGTCTCGGAACTCCTGTGCTTAATCCAAAAGATCCTATCATCCCACAGCATCCTGGAGATGATTATACTTATATCGCAGCCCAGATCAATGTCCTTTCTTGGCGTGTTGTAAATCAGGGCGTAGATTTGGTTTGGTAATCTATAAAAGAAATAAGAAACTAAAAAGGTGGGGAGTGATCCAAGGGGAGTCTCCCCCACCTTTACCCTAAAAAGAATCCTCTTGAGATAAAGGAAGGAAAATATCTGCACCTCGGGATGATAAGAGGTGCGTATGCTTGGAGGTCTTCACGGAAGAACTCCCACTTGACAAGAATATTCTTTGCGGCAGAGTCCGTAACCTATGTATAATAATAAATTAGGTATATAAACGGCATGAGAATGAAGACTTTTATACAGAAAAAGGCGATGTGTATGCTGATGCTGACGATGGTGATGCTGTCGTTGGGCATCCTTACGTCCTGTGACAGTATGGTCTACGACTATGAGGGCGACTGCTCAGTCACCTACCGCCTGAAGTTCCGCTACGACATGAACCTGAAATGGGCGGACGCCTTTGCCAATGAAGTGAAGTCGGTCAACGTCTATGCGTTCGACGAGAAAGGCGTGTTGGTATGGCAGAAGGCAGAGAGGGGGGCAGCCCTTGCTTCCGCCGACTATGCCATGACCCTTGACCTGCCCGCGGGAAAATACCAGCTCATAGCATGGTGCGGACTGGACAACGAGGGCGGCAAGCAGTCTTTCTCCGTACCAGTGATGACAGTAGGCACCTCACGCATGGAGGAGTTGCAATGCGCCTTGAAGCGCAATCGCGCCACCACAGGCGAGGCATACAGCAACGAGATGCTCGACTTCCTGTTCCATGGTACGCTCAATGTAGACCTGCCATCCAATGACGACGGCGGCAGCTATGAGTACACCATGCCGTTGACCAAGGACACCAACCACGTGCGCATCATCCTGCAACACCTGTCAGGACAGAACGTGAACGTGGACGACTTCACCTTCCGTATTGAGGACGAGAACGGCTTGATGAACTATGACAACAGTCTGAAAGAAGACGAGAACATCATCTATCACGCATGGAAGACCCAGTCGGGCGCAGCAGGTGTCATCATAGGCAATGAGACTGTCAACTGTACCACAGCGATAGCAGACATCACCGTTGCCCGTATGACCACGGATCATGCCCGCAAGATGGTGCTTACCATCGCCCGTAAAAATGGAGAGGTAGTAGCCCGTGTCCCCGTGATAGACTATGCCCTGCTTGCCAAGGACTATTACGAGGAAGCCTACGGACACAAGATGTCCGACCAGGAGTTCCTTGACCGTGAGGACGAGTACGAGATGACCTTCTTCCTCGACGAGAGAGACAACTGGCTCAGCAGTTACATCATGATTCACTCATGGCGTGTGGTACTGAATAACGTAGATCTTGACTAATAATTAACGAAGAATGAACACGTTAAACTACATACGGTGTCTGTTAATCACGCTACTTGTTGCATTGTTGTTTACGGCGTGTGTCAATGACAGGGATGTTAATGAACCCATTCCTGCAGATGAAGCATGTATTGTAATGCAACTTACGGTCAGCAACTCTGCGGATGATATGCGTAGTAGCCGTGCTACTCCAACAGACGGTGAGTATAATCGAGGTGAGGGCTTCGAGAATTATATAGATATTCTCAACAAAAACTTTAGGTTTTATTTCTTCGGAGAAGATAATAAATTGGTGGCTCCGATTGAAATTAGCATGATTATTCCGTGGGAAAGTACAACTACATCCAAAACATATCAAGTGTTGTGTAATGGTGACAAAAATAAATATGAAGGCAAAAACTTGAAAATGGTAGCATTGGCCAACTGGCCTTCATATCCCGCTGCCAAAGATCTAAAAGTTGGAGAGACGACTATAGATGATATTGTAAAGCAACAATTCGATTTCTCGACTGAAAATATGAATCTGTCGGAGGAAAGGGCTATTCCATTATATGGAGTCACAAATTTGAAAACGATTAGATACGACAATCTTCTCAATAGAGCCGATATAGGAAAATTGCATCTTTTGCGTGCCTATGCTAAGGTGGAGGTGATTCTGAGTGATGAATGTTTTTTCCCAATTAAGTCGATGGTAATGACACGCTATAATAGTAAAGGCATGTGCGCTCCGCAAAATGTTTATTTGCAGGATGATTACGTTCATAACAGCTGGCATAATGATTACACGGGGGCTCCATCACTTGTGGCTGGATGTGAGAAGGATGAGGAACTTCCTTTCATAAAGGTTAGTCAAGACAATGTTAAGCCTGAACGATGGATAGCTTATGTTCCGGAATACAAAAATGTATCCGATAATACTACTTTGGGGCCTCCCCGTAAGGATAATGAATTGGCAAAAATCAAGATTGAATTCGAAGGCAAGGATTATATAAAGCCTGAGGACAAATATGATTATCTGTATTTTGCGAATTACAGCAGCGATGATTCGCCTAACCAACCTGACCCTAATGGTCATTTCAATATCCTGCGCAATGTATGGTACAAGTTCACCGTTAACGCACAATCCCGACCTACTGTGCAAGTTGTGCCTTACAATGAGGTGGACCTTGGTCCTCTATTCGGACTTTGGAGGGGTTTGGACTTGGTGCCTGTATATGGTAATGATGACCAAATATGGTATTATTATGCCCCTAATACGGGACAATATTATGGTCCCGATGGGACAACTCCCATACCAAATCCATTCTCTGGAACTATAATTCATGATGGTAAAGATTTGATCATTATTTACGATCTGCACGACATTATAATAGGTTACTATGATCCAGAGGAGGCTCAGTATTATGATACGGATTTTAATAAAGTAAAACATCTTAATGTAGATGCGTCAACAGGATGGAGAATTCTTTATGATGTAGATGATGTGTTGATTGGATACTATAACCCTGTTCAGAAACAGCTCTATGATATTGGAAAAAACATGGTTAAAGAGTTGTATGATCCTAAGAACCCAACTTGGATTGTTCGGTTCAATGATAAGTGGGAAGTGTCTGGATATTATGATCCTGTAAACAAAAAGTCTTATGATGCAAATCGAAATCCAAAGAATTAATTAATAGCTTATTTTCTGAATGACAATGAAACATAAATTATTACATATTATATATTTTATAGTCCCTATGCTTTTTATGGTGGCTATGGGTGGTTGCAGTGATGATCTTTATTATGATGACAATGGTGCTATCAGGGAAGGTGAGACTGTCATAGTTCCTATCAGTATCGATTTCGATAAAGAGGATTCTCTTGAATTAAATACTCGTGCCATAGGTGCGCAACCAGGTAATTCTATACAGGATATTAAGGATTTTTGGATGCTTGTATATAATGAGGACAAAACTCTGTTTCGTAAATTCCATATTACTGTTGATGCAGATGGAATTTGTTCAACTCCGAACTCCGAAATTTCTGATATGGAATATAAGAGTGACAGCGACAACCGCTTGCCAGATGAAAACGATTTGCAGGATGATGCGGCTGGATATCTGCGTTTTAATCTGAAACTTGACTCACATCCTTATTATATTTATGGTGTAGCCAATGTCGATGATTTTGAAACTAAAGATGTTTCTACCGTAGATAAGCTGAAAAATTTGGAATGTCCTTGGAACGAACAGTCTCTTGCTAAGAACAGTGAGATGTATGGAATCTTTTCCATTGGTCAGGACCGCAATGCTGTTGATGTTGATCCCATTACATTACGGGTTAATAATGCTGGTCAAGTTCAGTTGCTTCATTGCTGGCTGAAACGGCTCGCATCAAAAGTTACTGTAGCTTTTGATGGCAGTGATTTGTATGATGATGTTGAGGTGTATATTGAATCTATTAAAATATGTGACATTCCGAAGAAGTGTACTCTTGGTGTGCCTAACCATCCAGGACGTAATATGGATAATCTCGCAGATGCTAATGACAGGTACACAATTGAAAATGGTGTGATCGCTGATGGCGGAAGTGATGTCATACAGACATTGAGTGAGAATGATAAGAAGAATTTATCGCCTAATAAATACTATCATGTCTGCAATACTACGCATGTTTACGGTGGACCTGAAGCGGGGGAAGATGATGCTTCCAATTCTATAGTACTTGACCATAAGCATAGTCATATGGCCAAATCGTTATTTTTTTATGAGAATCTTCAGGGTATCGGTAAAGACAAGGCTCAGAGTAAGGATGGAGTTAATATTGATTATCCAAATCCCGAGGAAAACAATCTTGAGTCAGGTTGGAAGGACAACAAGGCTTATGGAACCTATATCGAAGTTAGAGGATATTATCGTAATACTTCAGGAAGAGGAGCTGTTAGCGAGGGACCAATCAAGTATCGTTTTATGCTTGGTCAGGATGTGACGACAAATTATGACGCATATCGAAACACGCATTATAAGTTAACTCTTAAATTGCGTGGTTATGCCAATGATTATGACTGGCATATTGATTATAAGGAGGATACTGGCATATATATGACATCACCTCAATATATTTCGTATTTGTATAATAAATCTATGTATGCTTCCATACGAATAAAAGGAGAAATGGATGAAGACTATGGTCTGCAGGCTGAAATTCTGGATGAGACGGACAGCAAAGAAAAATTCACTCCTTGGGGACCTTGGGGGGATGGCAAAGCTGGTGTCAATGGAAAGATAGAATTCCCAGATCCATCTGGTGTAACAGTAAACGGCTATCCATTTTTTATAAATACGAATGGCAAAACATTTTATGAAAATGAGAAACCTTATAAAGTAGAAGGGGCCGCAACGTCGTTCCTTTCCTTGCGTAAAACTAGGGTTTTGCGTATTGAACCAGATGGCTCATCAAGCGACCAGTCATATAAAACGAGTTTTGTTTCGGCTTATAAACTGTTAAATGATGATTTTGAGGCAAAAAAGAAACGTACTTATGCAATCACGCCTGAAGAAGCTGAGGCGGCTTCCGACAAGGATGATGGAGCGTATACCGTTCAGGAAATGACGAAAAACGGTAACGTTGTGACAGAACGGCTGTTCCGCATTCCGTTATTTACTCGTGCTAAAGAACTTGTGACAAGAACAGGTATGACAGGAAATAACCCCTATACGGCATATCCTCGAAAGATGAAAGTCAAGTTCACAGCCAAAATCAAAAACAAAAATGGTGGTTGGGAAGAATCAAGTTTTATACTTGATGTGATTCAAGTGCGACGTATAATCAATCCTAAGGGTGTATGGCGTAAAGAAGGAAGTTCAAAAAAATTCACTGTGACGCTGATGCGAAAACTCGAAGATTCATCTACAGAATTTACTAAATTCAATTCAATAGGGAAGTGGAGTGCGGAAGTTGTGAGTCAAAGTGACAATATCATTACGCTCTCTTCTACGACTGCTGGTAGTGGATCTCAAAAACCACAGCGAAATCAACGTCGTATCGAGGGTGAGGATGAGCATCCAATAGACTTCGATATAAATTTCCACGGAGCCTCTTCAGGCTTCGCTGTTGTCCGTGTGCGTTATCACAACTATACTTGTGAACATGACATTTTCTGTATGGTAGGTAAAAAACCTGTACAAATAGACCCTACTAAGAAGGTCTGGTGGATGCCTACAAATGTATATCGCTTTAATTCTGACGGAACTCCAGTTTATGCAGAGAATCCTCTTCAAGAAGGGTCGCTTTTCCTTCGTGGCAGTACTGACGCTTTGGTGCCGCATTATAATCCGGTAGACAAAGTCGAGGAAATTACAAATGATAGTCATTTGTTTTATGTTAAGGAAAAGGGTAGTAACTCAGTAACAATGAAGAATTGGAAAACGTTATGTGAGTCTATTAATACAGAATGGACACTTAATGTTCCAAATGTTCGTGTGGCGGAATGCGAAACAGATTTTTACTCTATCGCCGATGCTTCAGGAAACATTTCTTTTCCTATAAAGAAAGCTTACGGAGTGCTATATGGTGAAGGAGCAGATGCGCCTGCAGAAAAACTTGTGGATGCGTACGGTTATGACAGCCCGACTGGTGAGGACTCTCCAAAGGGAATGCGTGGTGTATTTGTATATAATGAGAACAATGCCAGAACTATTTTCTTACCATTGGGAAAGAGTGGACATGGTCGTCGTAAAATGATGATGGGATGGATGCCTAATCATCCTTCTGTAACTGGGTTAAAGCCTGGTACTATGCGTTATGCAACAAGAGATTTGCGTTTCGAGGCACCAGGACAGCCGTTGTTTACTGACCTGTATCGTCGACCAGGAGCTCTTTATTGGTGTTCGAATTATTCATCAGCTGGTGCCGATGATGTTAAGAAATCAGCTTCATTTGATATCAATTTCTATACCATGGGATTTGAAGGCTTTTCTAATGGGTCGATATACAGTCTCACGGGTTCTGATAAAAGTACAGATGCTTGTTTTATTCGTACTGTAACCACGGTACAGCCATAATTGCAAATTTACGATGAGAAAAGAGATGTTGTATTCGAAATAATTGCGATGATAGCTATGACAGGGAACCCATGTAACCAAATAGGAGGATGCAAGCCAGAGACGGAAGCGAAATATCGCCCGGCTCTGGAGTTGTACACTGCCACGGCTCTCCCGTGTGTGGAGGTATGTCGGCAGTGTGGAGTTATAGGAGTGCTTGACAAGTTCATCCATGAGGGACATGAAGCTTTATCATCCTTTGCAAAAACAGATAGAGTTAACTTCAATGATAAAGAATCGGCTTCCATATACTATGGCATTATGGCATCTGCAGTAAAGCATAATATTGAATTGGACTCTAAAGCTCTTAGCGACTATACCAAACAATATGATATAATGCCCTTGAATTGGAGGAGAAAGAGGATATATCTATGTAAATCTCATTCTGTTGGATAGAATCCTATAAGGTAACCACTCCTCCTTAAAAAACATATAAAAAATCGAAATCTCTTGTGGGAGACGTGCTTTTTGTTTATCTTTGCACCAATAGATAGCATTCGGACATTTGAAGGCAAACTTTCATAGTGCTCGTTCGCATGTGTTAAAGCTAAAAGGAATTTACAATTATGATGTTACTAAAGAAAATAACGGATTTACGGAGTGCACTTCTTCGTAAAAAAGGAAAACAAGAGGTGATGCAGGAGACAAAGGGGAGGGCAGAGTTGCCCTTTCCTACAACTGGTGTCATTGGAGCAATCGCTGGCGATTGCTTCGGGGCTGCGTATGAATTTCATCCGGTAAAGCATGGGGACTTCGATATATACAAAGAGCCTCGTTTTACGGATGATACGGTTATGACCTTGGCTGTTGCAAAATGGCTGACGATTGATCCTGAACATACTCATGAGAAGCTCGTGGAGTGCATGAAAGAATTGGGACGGAAGTATATGTTTGCCGGCTATGGGCAGAAGTTTTTACGGTGGATTATTAGTAGGAAAACGGAACCTTACAACAGCTATGGTAACGGTTCTTCCATGCGAGTAAGTCCATGTGGCTTTTATGCCAAATCATTGGATGAGGCTTTGCTACTTGCTAAGATTTCTGCAGAGGTGACTCATAACCATCCTGAGGGAATAAAGGGTGCGCAGGCTATTGCTGCTTGTATCTTCCTGGCTCGTCAGGGAAAAGACAAGAAGCAAATATGCGATTATGTTGAGGCTCATTTCGAAGGTTATAATCTCCATCGTACTCTTGCTGAAATTCGTCCAGATTATGGATTTACGGATACTTGCCAGACAAGTGTTCCTGAATCTATCATCTCATATCTAGAAGCTGATAGTTATACTTCGGCTATCCGTAATGCCATCTCTCTTGGCGGTGATGCTGATACTATGGCGTGTATGGCTGGAGGAATAGCTGTTGCAACCAAAGGGATGGAATTGCCGGAAGAACTGGCTCGTTGTGTATATAATAATGTGCTTGATGATAATCTTCGTCAGATACTTGATGAGTTTAATTTGTATCTGAAGGAGCATGAAAGGGAATAAGTGTTGTCGATAAAAAATGTGGAGTTGTGTAATCGGTACAGCACTATTGCCAGATAGGGATGACTTTACGATTTGTTGGTTGTATGAATAAAAAATATGGAAAATGAAACTATAAAAGAAAGATTCCTCGGTACCATCTTCGGGCAAGCTGTAGGAGATGCCTTGGGACTGAGCACGGAGTTTATGTCCAAGCAAGAGGTGGATCGTTTCTATCCTAATGGGATAGAGGACTATTCACAAATCGTGCAGGATGATCATCGTCGTCGTTGGCAAAGAGGCGACTGGACTGATGATACTGATATGATGCAATGCATCTTAGATTCTTTTGTGGCTTGTCGAAAGGTAGATATTCTTGATATTGCCAGAAGGTTTAAGGAATGGATGATGAATGGAGGCATGGGAATTGGCCGGCATACTTATAATGTAATGGCTCTGGGCGACTATACTTCGAATCCACAGAAGGCTGCAGAGATTATCTGGAAAATGGGAAAGAAAAAAGCTGCAGCTAATGGATCCGTCATGAGAACTTCGGTGGTAGGACTTATGAAGGACAATGTGGCTAATAATGTAGCAGGGGCTATCCTGGGCGCTAAATTTGGAATATGCCATATTCCTGAAGAATGGAAAAATGGTCTTCTCCATGCTTCTATGCTTCATAACAAGGTGCAGGAATTCTACGCAATGTATCGATAAAAACGTATCTTTGACTGTGGGGGTGTAAATCGCCCGCCAATGGCGGACGATTTGCAAGGATAGCCCTCAAATCTTTTGAGAATTATAGTCCCAACTCTTTTAGCATTTTCTTTATGACATTAGTCTTGATGGTTGAGAATTCTGATTTGTCATAGATTTCTATCAACCATACTTCACCTGTATTCTCATCTACCAATGTGGTATATGTGATAACTCTAGCTCCTCCAGCTTTACCTTTTCTTTTGGAATCAATAGCCATACGGATTTTTCTTAACCCTCCGCCTAAGTCAACGCCTTGAAAAGGATCTTCTTTTAAGGAATCTTTGAATTTTCCAAAATCTTGTTTCATGGACTTATAGCGTTTAGCTAAGTCCTTTAACTCCTTTTCAAAATGAGGAGTTGTTTCAATATTATAGCTCATCGAAAAGTTCGTCTGCGGATTTTGCTTTCAATTTACCCTCCTTTATCATTTTAACCTCACGGAGTCCTTGACAAATTCCTTCGGTTCTGTCAATTGGCTGCTGAGGAATTATTTCAAACAGAATCGTCTCCAAATAATTGCTGAGGCTTCTGTTGTCTCTTTTAGCATTGCTCTTTAGAATATTGAGCAAATCCGTATCTATTCTTATAGAGGCGGAAGATTTTGTTTTTATTGTTGTACTCATATTTCTTACATTTTAATTATATGTGTGCAAATATAGTGCAAAAGATTATAACTTCCAAAGTTTTTGGGATTTTTTAATTGAATTAAACTTTTGAGTTTTTTCTTTAGCTTACTTTTTTGAAATCTATGTATGTATATGCTGCTGCATCCAAAAAACGCAGAATCCTGCCGGCATCACTGCCAGCAGGATTCTGCGTCTGTTTTATTTAAACAAATCCTCCATTTTTACTTCCTTTTGAACTATTCCGCTATGCTTGCCATGCGCCACCCCATAGGTTGTAATCATCGTGAGATGAATGGACTGCTTGGGAGAAAGCGTTGCTTTTAGGGATTCTATGCGATGGCGCAAGCGCTGTTCCTCTTCCTTGCTGATGGTATAAGGAGCGCTGGCAAATCTTGTGCAAAAATACAAAAAAAATAACGATTGTGGCAAAATATAGTATATTATATTCTGCCGAAATTATGCTTTTTTACACTTTATCGGCAAGATATAGACTGTTATTTATAGCAGCTCTCTTGCTATCCAGGCACAGGCTTCGGCATCTGCCAGGGCATTGTGGTGCTGGGTGAGGTCGTAACCGCAATAGGCGGCTACGGTCTGGAGCTGATGGTTGGGGAGGAGAGAGCCCAGTTTTCTTCGGGAGGCACGGCAAGTGCAATGGAATTCGTAGTCGGGATATTCCATCTGATACATCTGGAATACGGCCTTCAGGCATCCTTCATCGAAGGGGGCATTGTGGGCTACCAGGGGCAGACCTTCTATCTTGGGCGCAATCTCTGCCCAGACTTTCGGGAAGACATCGGCATTCATCGTGTCTTCCAGGGTTAACCCGTGAACCCGGGTATTCCAATAAGAGTAGTACTCCGGCTCGGGCTTGATGAGGCTGTAGTAGCTGTCTGCAATCTCGCCATCCCTCACAATCACAATGCCCACCGAGCAGACGCTTGTACGCTGCTGGTTGGCCGTTTCGAAATCTATCGCTGCAAAATCTTTCATCGAATTAAGTATTTATGTTTTTATTTTAGGTACAAAGATACGATTTTTTAGGCTCAATCATCCTAAAAGTATAATATTTAAGAAAGTTTTAGGATGAATCGTCCTAAAACTTTTTATCTATCCCCATATTTAGGTATTTCTGCGAAACCATCATTTTTAGGTATTGTAGATTACGGGAAAAGGGCGTATCTTTGCACCCGAAAATAAATGTAACTAAAAGTAAGATAGACAAATGAAAACAACAATCGTAATTTATGGCTCTTCTACTGGCTCATGCCAGTCGATTGCCGAAACCATCGCCTCTAAGTTGGGCGTGGAAGCTGTAGATGTAGCTAACATCGATGACGCTACTATCACAAGTCATGAGAATCTTCTTCTCGGTACTTCTACATGGGGTGCCGGCGAGATGCAGGATGACTGGTATGATGGCGTGAAGACATTGAAGAGTGCCGGCTTGGCTGGCAAGACCGTAGCCCTGTTTGGTTGTGGCGACAGCGAGTCTTACCCTGATACATTCTGTGGCGGCATGAAGGAACTCTATGATGCTGCCGTTGAGGCAGGTGCTACCGTATTGCCTGGTGTTTCTACAGACGGATACACCTATGATGACAGTGAGGCAATTGATGGCGACAAGTTCCTGGGACTCGCACTCGACGAGGTGAACGAGGACGACAAGACAGAGGAGCGTATCGATGCCTGGCTTGAGGCAATCAAACCATCGCTATAATTTTACAAAAATATTTTTCAAGAATTAGAGAATGATGGAATTCTCTGATTCTTGGTTTAAAAACAGATAAATTCGGATAGTATGCAGCAGGAAATCGCAACACCAGTAGATTTGAAGGTTCTGATGAATCATATATATGAATATAAGAAGGGCGTGCGCCGCCTGGTGCTCTACACCTTCAACAAGAAATATGAGTCTTTTGCCATAACTAGATTAGAGCGTCAGAACATTGATTATATCATCCAGCCGGTTGGCAACGACCGTCTGAATCTCTTCTTTGGTAAGAAAGAATGTCTGGATGCTATCCGCATGATAATCACCAAACCGTTGTGCCAGCTTACGCCTGAGGAGGATTTCATCTTGGGTGCCATGCTGGGATATGACATCTGTGCCCAATGCGAACGCTATTGTGAGCGGAAGAAGAAGGTTTGCTAAGCTTTTCTTTCATCTTCGTAATGTTTTATGTTTATAAGTAGAAAGAGCGTGATTGCCGTAATGGTGATTACGCTCTTTCTGCATATTTCGGAATAATTCCTCTTTTTGATGCCTATTCTGACGGAATAATTCCTCTTTTTGAGGGCTGAAATGAAAGAAAAGGTCTGAAAACGCTACTTATTTATTAGTACTGACTATATCAATGCGTTTAACCTGATACCTATTTTTAAGTATAAAAAATGTGAAAATCACAATTTCTCGGTATTGTACAATTTCTAAATAAGTCTTACCTTTGCAGCCCGAAAAAAGGAATAGATATGAAAAAAGGATTAGGAAAAATTAGAAAGATTAAAAAGAAACACATCTTCCTGGCCTTATTGGCCGTGATTGTTCTGGGAGGTTTGGCGAAGGCTTACTCTGCCTGGGTGGGTACTACTCGCATTGCGTTTCTCAACTATCAGGCTATTGCGCTGGGACAGATTTCGCATGCCAACGACAATGCGATGATTAAACTGAGTGAAATCACAACCGATGATTTCGACCATCTGGGAGATTACGATATGATTTTCGTGAATGGTATGGGACTCCGAATTGACGAGAACCAGCGCAAGCAGTTGGAAGAGGCTTCCTACAAGGTGCCGACCCTGACTCATGCTGCTACCAACCCAGCCAACAATATCGTATCGGTAGATAACTTCGATGCAGATTATCTGATGCAGTACATCGAGAACGGCAGCAAGAAGAATTATCACAGTATGCTCGCTTACATCCGTAAGTTTATCGACGGAAAGAAGTTCATGGCTCCAGAACCGGAACGTGTGGATGAGCGACCAGACTATCTCCTGACTCATTTCGACCCGAAGGATGAAAAGGGCGATGAACTGGGGTTCAACAGCATCCGTGAGTACAATGCCTTCCTGGCGAAGAACGGATTATATAAGAAAGGTGCTCCTACCATCTTGCTCACCGGTTTTATGGGTGCGGCTCCTGATATGGAGAAGGCTTTCGAGAAGAAGGGATTCATGGTGTATCGCATCAACCAGCTGCAGAGCTTTATCGCCGGTCATCATGCCGACAGTATCCAGGCGAATGCCGTTGTGAATATGGCGCATGGCAGATTGGGCGATTACTTCGTAGAGTTCCTGAAGCAGAAGAATATTCCTCTGTTCTCACCTCTTAATATCAACCGCTTGACCACCGATTGGGAGAACGATAAGCAGGGAATGAACGGCGGTTTCATGTCGCAGAGTATCGTGACTCCGGAGATTGATGGTGCCATCCGTCCATACGTGGTTTTCGGACAGCGCATCAACAAGGAGGGCTTGCAGGAGGTTTACGGCATCCCTGACAGAATGGAGAGTTTCGTGGAGAGCGTGCAGGGCTATGTGAATCTGAAGAACAAGAAGAACAGCAACAAGCGCATCGCCATCTTCTACTTCAAGGGTCCCGGTCAGAATGCACTTACCGCTTCGGGAATGGAAGTGGTTCCATCGCTCTACAATCTTCTGGTTCGTTTGAAGAATGAAGGGTACAATGTAGGCAAGTTGCCAGCCAATCCTCAGGAACTGGCAAAGATGATCCAGGCTCAGGGTGCCGTCTTCGGAACCTATGCCGAGGGTGCCTATACCAAGTTCCTCCAGTCTGGACATCCTGCCCTGGTTACCGCCCAGCAGTTTGCCGGATGGACTCAGAAGGCTTTGTCTAAGAAGATGATTAAGGAGATGAATCAGCTCTATGGTTCCTTCCCTGGCAAATATATGGCTACCGATGACGGTAAGCTGGCGGTGGCAAGACTGCAGTTCGGTAATGTGGCTCTGCTTCCACAGGTGATGGCAGGCGTGGGAGGCGACTCCTTCAAGATTGTGCATGGCACCGACCAGGCACCACCTTACACCTATGTTGCCTCTTATCTCTGGGCTCGTTATGGTTTCAGTGCCGATGCGCTCATCCATTTCGGAACCCACGGCTCGCTGGAATATACCCCGAGAAAGCAGGTGGCACTCGGCAGCAACGACTGGAGTGACCGATTGATTGGTGTGGTTCCACATCTTTATATATATACCATCGGCAATGTGGGCGAGGCGATGATTGCCAAGCGCCGCACCTATGCCCAGACCCAGAGCTATCTCACTCCTCCTTTCAAGGAAAGTGAACTGCGACAGACCTATAAGCAGTTGAGCGATGCCATCCAGTCATACGAGAAGAAGGCATCTGCCGAACAGTCGCTGAAAGTGAAGGCGCTGACCGTGAAGATGGGAATCGCCCGTGAACTGGGGCTCGATGCCAAGCAGATGAACAAGCCTTATTCTGCAGATGAAATCGCGAGAGTAGAGAACTATGCAGAAGAGTTGGCTAATGAGAAGATTACCGGCAAACTCTATACTCTGGGTGTGCCATACGATAACGATGATGTCCGTACCAGCGTCTATGCGATGGCTACAGATCCTATTGCCTACGGAATGCTGGCAGTAGATAAACTGAAAGGTCGTGCCCAGGAGGGTGTGGAGAAGCATAAGCAGCTTTTCGACCGTCTCTATCTGAGCAAGGCACGCAATACCGTGACCCAGCTTCTGGGTTCAGCCTCGGTTTCTGATGAATACATCTGCCGTTATGTAGGAATCACTCCTGCCGAACTCCAGATGGCACGTAAGGTAGAGGCGATGCAGGCAGCTCCGGATCCTATCCAGATGATGATGCAGATGGCAGACCAGATGGGTGGAGCGAAGGAGGCGAAGCCGAAGAGGGTGGATCATCGTACGGTAAGCGAACTCCGTGCTGCCAAGGTTTCTCATAAGAAGAAGATTCCGCAGATGAGTCGTGAGGCTTTTGAGAAGATGGAACAGACCGGTCGCTTCCCTGACAAGATGATGGAAGCCATCAAGAAGGGACAGAAATGGTATCAGGAGGATTTGAAGAAGGCGAAGATGGCGAAAGCCGGCAAGGGCAAAGCATCTCAGAAATCTTCTAAAGATAAGGGTATGATGATGTCGAAAGCACCTAAATATACCCGTCAGCAGATTCATCTGGCTCAGGCTATCACTACCGTAGAGCATGCCTTGCAGAATGTGGGCAAGTATTCGGAGGCGCTCCGTCAGAGTCCGCTCAACGAGATGTCTTCTCTGATGAACGCGCTGAATGGCGGCTTTACCACCCCATCTCCTGGTGGTGATCTGATTGTGAATCCGAACACTCTGCCTACCGGTAGAAACCTCTTCTCCATCAATGTGGAGAATACACCTTCGGAGGATGCCTGGGAGAAGGCAAAGGAACTTTGCGACAATACCATCAAGATGTATTGTGAGCGACATAAGGGTGAATATCCTCGCAAGGTGAGCTACACTCTCTGGAGCAGTGAGTTTATCGAAACAGAGGGTGCTACCATCGCTCAGATTCTCTATATGCTTGGTGTAGAACCGGTAAGAGATGCCTTCGGTCGTGTTACCGATCTGCGTCTCATCCCATCCAAGCAGTTGGGCCGTCCTCGCATCGATGTCGTGGTTCAGACTTCCGGTCAGCTCCGCGACCTGACAGCATCCCGTCTCTTCCTCATCAACAAGGCGATAGAGATGGCGGCAAATGCCAAGGGTGACAAGTATGACAACCTGGTGAAAGCCGGTGTTACCGAATCGGAACGAGTGCTCGTAGAGAAGGGCATGTCGCCAAAGGAGGCACGCGAGGTAAGTATGTATCGAGTGTTTGGAGGCGTAAACGGCAACTATGGCACTGGTATCCAGGAGATGGTAACCGCAGGTGACCGCTGGGATAAGGAAAGTCAGATTGCTGAGGTCTATCTGAACAATATGGGTGCCTTCTATGGTGATGAGAAGAACTGGGAGACCGTTCGCAAGGCTGCTTTCGAGGCAGCGCTGACCCGTACTGATGTGGTAGTTCAGCCACGACAGAGCAACACTTGGGGTGCTTTGAGTCTCGACCATGTATATGAATTTATGGGAGGTATGAATCTCGCAGTCCGCAACGTAACCGGTAAGGATCCGGATGCTTATCTCGCCGACTATCGCAACCATAGCAATATGAGAATGCAGGAGGTGAAGGAGGCTATCGGCATCGAGGGCAGAACCACCATCTTCAATCCAGCCTATATCAAGGAGAAAATGAAGGGTGGAGCCAGCAGTGCCAGCACATTCGCCGAAATCGTAACCAATACCTACGGCTGGAATGTGATGAAGCCAAAGGCAATCGACAAGGAGATGTGGGACGAGATCTATAATGTATATGTCAAGGACAAGTACAATCTCAGCACCAAGGAGTTCTTCGACAAGCAGAATCCGGCTGCGCTGATGGAGATGACCGCCGTGATGATGGAGAGTGCCCGCAAGGGAATGTGGAAGGCTACTCCTCAGCAGCTCAAGGACATCGCCAAGCTTCATACCGAGACCGTGAACAAGTATAAGCCTTCATGCTCCGGTTTTGTCTGCGACAATGCCAAGCTGCGTAACTATATCGCCAGCAAGACCGATGCTGCTTCTGCCAAGGAATATCAGCAGAATGTAGAGCAGATCCGCGATGCTGAGGCTGCGAAGAACAGCAGCGACAAGGGTATGGTGATGAAGAAGGAGACGCTGAGTGAGGATGCTCAGAAGACCACCACTGTGGTGAGCGGCATCGTAGTAGGTGTCATCGTCATCGTAGCTTTCGTGATGCTGGCTATCCTGATTCGCCGCAGACGGAGTCAAAGTGAAGAGTGAAGAACGAAGAGTGAAGAATTAAATAGTATTTATAAATAAAAATAGGTGAAGAATTATGAGTGATGAAGAATAACAATATAGCCAAAAGGACTATATGATTTTTCGCTCTTCACTCTTCGTTCTTCACTTTCAAAAATGGAGACATTAGTTTTAGTAATGATGATATTGGTTTGCTTCAGTTTTGTGCTGAAGCAGACCTTCCACGGAGTGAAGGAGATTATGATTATCTCGGTGCTCGTAGCCTTTTTCGTGGGAATGACCTGGCCATTCGCCATCGAGCAGTCGAAGACGCAGATTGCGGCTTGGATAGCCGACCAGAAGCTGATGCTCGATATGGCGGTGCTGCTGAGTATCGACGTGGCACTCACGATGCTTTTCTGTGTGCACCACGTAGATCTGAAGACTTCGGAACATGTGAGCCGCCGCAAATGGATGTTCTTCATCTTCCTGAAGTACTTCCCGGGTTTGCTGGTCTTTCCAGTGCTGTTCAGTGTTCTGGTGATGACCATCTTCCTGCTTCCCGGCGTATCGTTCCAGGTAGTGGCATGGGTGCTTGCCGTAGTACTGCTGGTCTTGACTCCGGTATTTACTTACGGTTTGAGATGGCTCTTGCCGGAGCGACCAATCCGCTTGGAACTGCTTTTCCTGGTAGAGGTGTTGCTCGGATTGATGGGCATCATCGGTACGGTGAATGGCAGGACAGCCGTGGCAGGATTCAACAGTTTCGATGCCCTCTCGCTTCTGGGCGTCATCGCCATCGTCATCGTAGGAATGGCGATAGGATGGGCAGTTTACAATTATCAAATTAAAAAATATAGAGTATAATGAATTACATATCAGACGTATTGTTTTGGATTTCCACAGGCATGCTGGTTCCTGTGATTATTTTGTTGATTTTCTTCTTCCTCAGAGCCTTGTTGCTCCTCGGAGGTTTCTTCGGACAGTATCTTGTAAAACGCAAGTCGGGTGCGGAGATTCGTGAACAGATGAACACCCTGACACTCGATAACATCGATACCCTGGGCGATCGCTTGCCAAAGAACAAGCAGACTGTCATCGTTTCCTATATGAAGAAACTCGTGGACAACCGTCAGAGCAAGGCGCAGATGAACCGCATCCTCGACCAGTATGCCCAGTTTGTAGAGAAGGATCTTTCTCTTCCTTCCACACTCCTGAAGATGGGTCCGATGCTCGGTTTGATGGGTACCTTGATTCCGATGGGTCCTGCCCTGGTTGGTCTTTCTACCGGCGATATTGCTTCGATGGCTTACAATATGCAGGTGGCTTTCGCTACCACCGTAGTGGGATTGTTCTCTGCAGCCATCGGTTTCGTAACCAAGCAGACCAAGAACCGCTGGTACACCGAGGATATGAGCAACCTCGAGTTTATGGCAGACCTTGTAAGTGAAGAGTGAATAACGAAGAGTGAAGAATTCAATAGTAATAATTTATGAGACAAAGACGTAGAAGTCGTCTCTCGCATGATGGCGAGGATGATGATCCGATGAGCGTAGTGAGCAACCTCTTCGATGTGGCGATGGTGTTTGCCCTTGCCCTGATGGTGGCACTCGTTTCGCGCTATAATATGACGGAAATGTTCAGCAAGGATAACTTCACGATGGTGAAGAACCCTGGCAAGGAGAATATGGAAATCATTACCAAGGATGGACAGAAGATCAATCGCTATACCCCTTCAGAAGACCAGAGCCAGAAGTCGGGCAACAAGGGAAAGAAGGTAGGCATTGCTTACCAGCTGGAGAATGGTGAAATCATCTATGTTCCGGAAGATAAATAATCGGGGATTGCAAATCCCCTCAAACAGAAAATATTATTGTAACTAAAAGAAAAATAAAGAAAAATGAAAAAGTTTAAGACAATGATGGCCATGATGTTGGCTTTGGTTTCTATGTGTGTAGCATTCAGCTCTTGCAGCAGTGATGATGATGACAATAATGGTGCTGGCTCTTCAGCAACAGCAGAACAGGTTGTTGGTACTTACGTTGGTGAAACAATGTCTATTGCTTTGGCAGGTCAGGGTGATATGGACCCATTGGAGAATGCAACTTTTAAGTTGGAAAAAGTTGATGATAGTCATGTAAATATCATCCTTCCTGCATTTGGATCTGCACCTATGGCTTTACCTTCAATTACAGTGAAGAATCTTGCTGTAACAGAGTCAAATGGTACTTATTCTATTCCTGAAACCAGTTTTGATCAAACATTGGAAAATGGCAAAGGTCTTTCTAAAACTGCTATAAAAGCAACTATAAAAGATGGTAAAATGCAGATTACTTTTGTTTTGAAGTATGGTAATATGCCTTTTGTTATGAACTGTTCTTCGAATGCAACAAAGAAGTAATTGTCGATGAAACAAAAGATATTCGCACTATTCCTGATCCTTTGCGGATTGTGCCTGAATCTGAAAGCCGAAACCCAGGGCGATGTCGTGGGTAGGGTGCTCGATGATTCGGGCGCACCTCTGGCGGGTGCTACCGTCCAGATTTTGCATGCAAAGAGTGGGGTAACAACTGATGAAGACGGATATTTCCGCATTCCTTACAGCAAGGATGGAGCGGTGAGAGTGAAGGTGAGCTTTGTGGGCTATCAGACTCAGACTTTCGTACTGAAAGCGGATGAGAGAAAAGGTGAGCAGCATGTGCTTCGCCTTCAACCGGATGCTACAGCCCTCGATCAGGTGGTAGTTACCGCAACCCGAACTCCAAAGGCTTTGAAGGATGCTCCTGTGGTAACCCGTCTGATTACCGCCAATGATATCAAGATAGCTGATGCTACCAATATCCAGGACCTCCTCACCGAGCAGATGCCGGGTCTGGAATTCGGCTATGCCATGAATCAGGAGACTTCTCTCAACATGAATGGTTTCGGTGGAAATGCCGTGCTCTTCCTCGTAGATGGCGAGCGATTGGCTGGTGAAACCATGGATAATGTAGATTATAGTCGTCTGAACTTGGATAATGTAGGACGTATCGAGATAGTAAAGGGTGCTGCTTCGGCACTCTATGGCGCCAGTGCCGTAGCCGGAGTCATCAACATCATCTCCCGTGAAAACAGCGAACCTTGGACTGCCAATGTCAACACCCGCTACAATGACTTCAACAAGGAGTGGCGCCACGGTGGAAGCTTCAGCTTCAATGCCGGAAAGTGGAATTCGCAGACCAGCATCCAGCGCACCACATCGGATGAGGTTCAGCTCACCAGTCCTTTCGATACAGAATCCAACATCCTCCATATTTATGGTGGAAAGACCTTCAATGTGAAGGAGCGTCTTACCTACAAGCTCTCTGATAAGGTAAAACTGATAGGTCGTGGCGGTTATTTCAATCGTATCAGCAAGCGCAGCAACTATGATGATCATTACATGGATTATTCTGCCGGACTGAAGACCGTGATGAATCTTTCGGAGAATGATAATCTGGAGATTTCTTACGGCTTCGACCAGTATGACAAGGCTCGATATGTGAATGATGAGCGTACTCACGACCACGATTATACCAACCGTCAGAACACCGTCCGTGCCCTCTATTCCCATATCTTCGGCAAGAATACATTGATGGTAGGTGCAGATTTCCTGAACGATTATCTTACCACCTATCAGTTTGAGGATAATGAATCAAAGAATCAGAATTCATGTGATGCCTTCGCCCAGTTCGATTACAATCCTTTGCAGTGGTTGAACATCGTGGCAAGTCTTCGTCATGATTACTTCTCCGCATCTAGCCAGCATGCTACTACCGGTCGTCTGGCTCTGATGATCAAGTGGAAGGGTTTCTCCATCCGTGCCAACTATGCCGGCGGATTCCGTGCCCCAACGCTCAAGGAGATGTATATGAACTTTGATATGGCAGGTATGCAGATGATTTACGGTAATCCGGATCTGAAGCCGGAGAAGAGCGACAACTACAACCTGGCGCTGGAGCATATCGGAAGGGTGAAGAATGCTGGCTTCTTTACCGGTCAGTATAGTCTTACTCTCATGGGTTATTATAATAAGTATGATAAGCGCATCACTACCGAGGATTATGCCGATTATACCCCGGGAACCGGTCAGCCGGATGTGGCTTCGCGTTATTGCAACGAGGATGGAGTAGAGGTGAGCGGCATCGACTTCAGTGCCCAGTACCGTTCGGATATGGGTCTAGGTGTGAAACTCGACTACAGCTATCTCCATGTGGGTGGCAGAAGTGTAGATTCCCAGTTCTCCCAGCCTCGTCCGCATTCAGCAACCTGGCGTTTCGACTACGACCGTCAGCTCTGTTCGTTCTATCGCATCAATGCCGCTCTGTCAGGCAGATACCTGTCTTCTCCTGATACGAACATCGAGAAGCATGACAGCAGTTATCAGTTGTGGAAGTTCACGCTTCAGCAGCGATTCCTGGATGCCGTCAATCTGAACTTTACGGTAGATAATCTTTTCGGTTATACGCCAAAGAACTATTATTGGAGTTCTGCGATGACCACCGGCCGCACCTTCTCAGTAGGGCTTTCGGTTGATATCGACCGCATCGTAAAGGTATTCTAATAAAAATAGCAGGGTGGACCAGTCTTCCATCCTGCTTCTTTTTTTATTAATAGCACCCCCTCTAACTGTATAAACAGGTAGTTAGGGCGGTGCTATCGCATTTTTTATGTCCGTTTTCAAAACTGATACTGCCCCCATGAGATAGGGGAGGAAGATAGATGAAAACATTGAAAAATCGCCTAGAACCATCTCTTCTTCATTTTCTTCAAGAAATCCTTGGTGATAGGGAAGCCGGAGGCATCACCTATTACGGAGTCGGTATAACAGAAGGGACATTCGGCTGTAGGCGGCTCATCAGGGAGGTAATCCGTGATTTCGGATGGCGAGAAGATTTCGCAACAGCTGAAGCAGCCGCACTTTTCAGACTACTCTATCTGTTCCTTGTTGCGGATGCTGCAATCGTGAGCCTGGCGGAAGGAGGTAAATTCCTACTATTAGTATTTACCTCCTACTCGATTTTTATTAGTTGTTCGTATCTTCTTGCATTGCTGAAAGCATCTTTTTTTGAATTTCAAGGAATTTATTCATTTGTGCAGTTGTCATATCTCCCTTGACTTCTTTCAACTTTTCGTCAAATTCTTGTGCTTTCTTCAGCAGACTTGCATATTCTGTCATGGCAGATAAGTCACCATTGGCAGCTTTCTTCATAAACTTGATGTATTTGTCAACGTATTCGCTATAAGTTTTGAGAATCTCGTCAACATTGTTACTTGAAATGTCATCAGATTCAACGTCGGTGTTACTATCTGTATCAGTAGTTTCTTCATCAGTAACTTCAGACGACTCGCTGCTATAGTATTGCTCTTTGTAGAACGAAACGTCTTTTAAGTTAATATTTGCAGCGTCATTCATGATTTTTTTATATAAATCACCATTTGCAATGCTGTATTGGAAGGTAAACTCTTTCTCTTCACCTTCTTTTCCCTCTGTAACAAATTTGAGAAGTTTACTGTCTTCACTATCCTTTAGAATTAATTTGTCGAGTAGTGATGTACCATTCTTGTCTAAGATCTCAAGATTCCAACCACTTATATGCAAGTCTTTGTCTTGGATTGGTCTTTCGAGACGTAATTTAATCTTAATAGATAGCGTTTGGGTAATGTCGGTTGGTACGACTCCTACAAGAGTATAGGTTCCATCTACGATAGAAACGACATCGGCACTGTCTCCTAAGACTTCTGCATTTGAAATTTCTAATTCTTTTGTGGCATCCTTAGGACCGCCACAAGAAGCCAAGAATGCTATAGCGCATAAGCAAATAGCAAACAGATTAAAAAGTTTTTTCTTCATAATTCTTGTGTTTTAAATTAATGTATTAATATTTATATATAGTTATATTAGCGACCAAATGCAATTCCGAGCAAACTTATAGCTGAGAGAAGTGCCAACCATCCCCACCAACGTGTGAGTGTTCCTTTCTTTCTTAAGAATGGAATACATAAAGTGATTACGAAAATGCAGAGTTCTAGTCCTGCTCCAACGAGTGGGTTAAAGACGATGAAAGATAGTATATCAATTCCGAGAACCACAATTAACCAGATAAGAGAAATGAAAAAACGTAATATATTGCTGGCACATCCAGCTCTTTCTGCTTTATCTTCTTCGCCCATATATATATATTCGGCCTTTTCAATTACCATGTCTTTAGCTTTGTCAATTGCCGCATCTTTCACTTTATCAACGGTTATATCTTTAGCTTTAGACACAGCTGCGTCCTTAGCTTTATCTATCAAAAAATCAGTTATGATTCCCATATCAATATAATTAAAGGATTATTGTTTACTTTTATAAATACCATTTACAGTTAATAGTAAGATGAGAGATATGATGCCATTTAATATATAAAAAGAGGTATTGACTCCAGTATATGCATAAATGGCATTTAATACTAATAGCACCAAGGTCCCAAGGGCGCAAGTTGCTCGAATCATCGTACCAGAACGAGGATATTCCTCATATTCGATACCCACTAAACCAATTCCTAATAGAACTGTCTCTATTCCGATGGCAAAACCTAATGGTTGACCATTCATTGAGTCTTGTGCCATCGCATAGAAGCCCCATCCTAAAAGGGCTCCTATGCAAATGGCAACTATGGTCCTGACTAAATCGATTTTCATGTCATTAATCATTTATGGGTTCAATAATATGATTTTTTGCACTTCTGGTACATTCTTGGCTTGCATCCATCCACTCATGCCAGGTTTCCATACCATGGTCTCTGATGTGAGTGACTTGGCTTTAGCCAATGTTGCAAGCTCTTCTTCGGAGAACCCTCCTGCAACGGCATTGTTGACAAGGACATGATACAGGACGGGCGATTTTCCTTGGTTGAGGTTGTTGCCCGTTCCTGCTATCTGCATGTTTCCAATGCAATGGTTCATTGTGCTCACCATTTGTTGAGCAATGGCCATTCCCATACCAAACTCTACGAGATGGTCGATGGTACTAAATGAATTGTAATTGTCCATAGTCTCTTTTTTTTATGGCATTGGTGGAGGTGGAGGAGGAGTTGCTGTACTTTGGAAGAGACTTCCTAATTCAGGCACATTGCTTGCCAATTCCCATCCTGCCATGCCTTGTTTCCATACGTATGTCTGAGGTGTGAGTTGTCCTTGTTGCACCATCTGCTGTAGCTGGTTCATATTGAAAGGACCTGCTTGTTGACCATTCACAGAAACATGGTATTGCACGTTTGGTGGAGGTGGTGGTGTATTCATCTGACCATTCATGGCATTGCCCATCTGGTTCATCATACCTGCCATTTGCTGTCCCATGGCACCGCCCATAGCCATGCCTGTCATCATGCCAGCCGGATTCATACTGCCGTTTCCGCCCATATCCATGCTTCCCATCTGTCCCAGACTCTGTGCTCCTGTTTTGAGAACTTCTGCCTGCTGGTTAATGGTATGAGCACCAATGAAGTTGGTTTCAGTCTGCAGACGCTGAGCACGCTGACTTTCCTCACGTTGAATGCGCATGGTTTCTTCCATGTTCTCTGCATTGATACGTTGGGTGTCCTGCATGTTCTTGATGTTGATGTCTGTCTGGGCTTCGATAGTCTTGGCTTGTTGACCTGCAGTGAGATGGCGTAACTCCTCGTAACCATCGCTTTCCTTGTCTGGCTCGATGGCTGAAAGGTCGAAACGTTTCAATTTGACGCCGAAGTCTTCAATGAATGCAGGTGCTAGCTTCTGCTGTATCAAGTCGCTAATTTCCATTACTTTACGCTCAATCTGTAATACTGGTATCTGATTGTCCGATGGAACGTTGGTGATGAACCCCTTGACGTATTTCTTGACTGCATCTTTTATTTGATTTTTAAATGCTTCCAAGTCGAAGTCAATCAAGCGATGTAACTTGATGAATGCCTGATAATCCTCTAGCTGGAATGTAATTGAACCTCTTGCAGCCATTGGCACAGCAAAATCCAAAAAACGTGGATCATAGACATCAAAGTATGGCACGGCAAACTTTACTTGTATGATGCCTGCCAAGTTGATGAAATACACTTCTGCTTGGAATGGTGATTCACCACCGAATGCCAAACCTACAATACCAGTTAAGATAGGGAAGTTGGCTGTCTTTATGGTATCGTCGTATGGACCAACAATGAAGTCTTGCATGACTCCATTGCCTTTTTGTTTATAGACGAAGACTGCAACTTCTCCCTCTTTCACTCTCAAACTGCTACCATATCTGATAGCGTTTTCTCTTGATGTAGAGTTGGCTTCCTGTCCTTCTGGTCGCCACTTCCATACCAAGTATTCTTGTTCGTCGCAACGGATGACATTCATCAATCCACCCGACTTTCCTTTACTTCCAAATCCGAATAGTCCCATAATATTTTTTTATAGGTTAGTTCTCTGTTGAGGATTCGTCTTCACTATCTACATCAGGTGAAGTTTCATCTGTAGAAGTTTCGTCTTCTGTCACATCACTTTCCTTGCTCGAACTTTTGTCGAAATATTCTGTAGAACTAGATTCGTCAGAGTTCAAGTCAACGCCTATTTCTGATGCCAGTTCTTCCATCTTGTCTTTGTCATAAGATGGAAGCTTTTGTAAACCTGCGAGGAATAAAGATTTAGCCTTGTCAGAATCACCGTTTGAATTATATGCAAGGACAACTTTACTCAGTAAAGAACGATATAGGTCGCTAGCTGTTCCTGACAAGTCAACGGTGCAATTTTCCAAAGCATCGGAAGCTGCGTCAATATCTCCTTCTTTCAAATTTGCATTGACGGTTTGTGACAAGTCTTTGATCTCCTGTATATTTGCATCTTCTTGTGCTTTAATCCCTTCCAATGTTGTGTTAAAGCTGTGCGAGCTATACCAACTGCATCCGCCAAGGCATAGCAGAACTACGCAAGCAATGAATGTCTTCGATTTGAAGAAGCTCTTGATTTTATGCGTTTTTTTGTCTTGTTCAAATGTGTCGTAAAAACCTTGAAAGTCTTTGTCATTAGGGAATGATATCTGAGCTTTGTTGATGCATTCTTGATATTTCTTCCAATATGCAGATGACAAGCTAGAACCATCATTGATGTGCGGCTTCATTGATGTTAGAAATTCTAACAAGTCGGCTTTTGTATTAGGAATAGGGAATGATTCGATAATAGTTTTCTTTTGCATTCCTAAAAATGAGCCATTCAATTTGTCTGCGAGTTTCTTAGAAGACAGATTAGCTTCAATACTAGCAAATTCATATCCACATTCAGGACATTTTGCTTGAAAAGCTTTGATTAAAGCTCCACAAGCAGGGCATTTTCTAATCTCTCCATATTTATCAGATTTTGGCGCAGACTTTTGAGCAGCCTTTGCTTTCTCCATTTCCAACTGATGCTGTTCAGCCTTTTGAGCTTCTTTCTTTTTTAACTCAACCAAACGGGCATCAAGAACCATCTCGAACTCATCGAGGTCGATTCCCATAGATTCTGCTTTCTTGAAGAGAATCTGCTTCTCTTTTTCGGTTAATACGCCATCAGCCAAAGCTGCACTGATAAGCACTTCAATTTGTTCGTTATACATTGTTTGTTATTTTTTTAAGTATGTTACAGTTCATATATTTTGCTATCTCTATGCCAGATGCACTTTCCCTGTTCTCGGGTTGCGTCTGTGTCCAAGTGGAATACACCGACAAATCGGTAAAGCTCTATGCCAAGTGCATCTTTGGTACGGAAGAAAGCGATTCGCTTCTTGTTGTCTTTTATACAATCAGCTACATGCTCCTCTCGCTTTTTGTCATCTTTGTTGTATTCGGTAAAGATTTCACCGTCATCAGAGAGTTCGTTACTCCAACCACTTCGATTGTTGATATTGGGATACCAAATCTCAATATTCTCCTTGCCAGGCACAGGAGTAGTTCCCATTCTTTGAAAACCACGATGCTTTGGAGTAGTATCGAATATGGCACAGATATCATCTATTGTTTTTAGACAATCTTGATCTTCAACATTCAGAATGCCTTTCTCTTTATGGTATTCTACAGTGAGCCATTTGCTCATATTCCAAGGCTTGATGCTGTCTCTAGATTGGGCTATTTTTTCTTTGATACAGGCAACACATTCATCTATCTGTTGGTGAATCTCTTCAAGAGTTCTCCATTCTCCTTTCTTTTCAGGTTTGCCGCATCTTATAATGTAAAGGTCACCATGGGTGAGATTTACGATGTTGGTGTTTCTGTATTCATCCTCTTCAACCTGATTTTCGTGGTAGGGTTCATTTACTTCTACGAAGATGTTGAGTTGGGGTAAATACAGGTCGGCAAGGGCATGCTTTCCATTAGGTAACAAAACTTCCTGTTGCCCTTCGAAGAGTATGCTCGTATCATCTAACTTGTCCCAGATGCGATGGATTACATAGCTTTCGGTCTTCTTGAATTTGATCTTGTAGAAGAGACGTTCCATGTAGTCCAGTTGGTAATCAATAGGTGCTTTTTGTTGTCTCATAAGCTAATCATTTGCTTGTTTGTTATTTTGTTCTTAGGCACAAAAAAGGTGCGAACCAATTTCATTCTGTTCTGAAGGTTCTGGACTACCTGTACACAAAGAATGAAAATCAGCTCACACCAAAGGGTATATATCAATGTCCATCCCGCCGAAGCGGAATGGATACAATAATACACAGTTGGGTGAACAACTTCTGTCTTCGTTCTTGTGTACAATGAATTGTCCAGATTCTCAGTACGAACCAAGCATGGTTGTTTCCTTAACATGTCTGCTGCTTGTTTAGAACAGCACTGCAAATATACCATTTTTTTTCTAAAGTTGTTCATTGTGAGCTGATTTTTTTGCAAAAATAGGTGTTTTTTCTGCTTTTTCAGCGTTCCATTCCGTTCCAAGTTCAAAATATAGGGCGTTTTTAGTCGAAATATTGGCTTTTTTGTGTGTTGGCTGGATTTGTTTCAGTATCTTTGCAGCATGGAACAGATATTACGTGAAATGATAGAAAAAATGGTGGGGCGCAAGATGGTTGTGCCTCGCGACTTCGCTTGGTTGAGCGAAAAGGTGGAGGAACGTACCCAGCAAAGGGTGAGTGCCTCTACGCTGCGACG
>ERZ773147.777-NODE-777-length-37081-cov-6.909172_pt1 | contig 37081 bp, 53 predicted proteins | sample MGYA00580851_ERZ773147 | MGnify/ENA primary metagenome ERZ773147 (study PRJEB29015, sample SAMEA2737818) | human gut metagenome | biome: human gut; feature: human-associated habitat; material: faeces | place: China | collected 2012 ... | reverse complement strand
TGGTGACTTTCTCCATGACCAGCTCGCCATCTTTGAATACGTTGTAATAATATTTTGCCATTCTATCAGCGCCCCTTTCTGCATCTTCTGTCTACGTCATCTAAATGTGCCATTATCAGCCTTTTAGCATATTCTGCAATTTCAGTCTTTTTGTATTTCTCATAAAGTTTATTTGCCGACGCTGTCAGTTCTTCAAAAAAAGCATCTTCGTTATCAGCTTCATAAAATTTCTGTCGAAATTTGTAATAATCATTAAAGAACATCCATTCTTCGGAACCTTTTTCAAACTTTTTACTTGCCATAATCAACCACCCCAACTATCAAATGGAGTATCCGCTGCGTCCATGAATTCCTGCTTATTTCGTTCAGAATTCTTTACATGTAGCAGAAATTTATCGAAATCTTCCATGCGTTCTTCAAATCTCATATGCTCACCATCGAATTTAAGTCCCTCTTTCATGTTTTCGCCTTGCCGTTGTTTCTCCACTTTCAAGCCTTTATATTTCTTATCTTCCGATACGTTCCACAAAAGAATAATATTCGATGCGTCCTGCTCAATATCTCCGGATTCTCTAAGTTCTGACATGGTAGGTTCTTTCGTATCTCTTATTTCAGATGTTCGATTCAACTGTGACAGAAGAACAATTGGTATATGCAATTCCATTGCCAAAGCTTTAACTGCCTTAGAAATATCTCCAACCTCTGATGCTCTATTCGAATATCTCCTATCGGCTTTTATAAGCTGTAAATAGTCAATAATAATTACCTCGAATTGTTGATGCCGACTTTCTGCTCTAATTTCTCCCACGGTTTTGGAACCGGTTGAAATCAGAACATTGTAGTTTGCCATTTCTTTATTGGCTTTATCAAAAGATTCCTTTTCACCACCAAGAAAGGATTTTGCCCTTCGAACACGCGTCAAACTTATTTCGGACAGCCTTGAAACAAAACGCTCGTATACCTGGCTTTCATTCATTTCAAGGTTGAAATAACCAATTTTATAACCTTTTTTTGCCATCTGTCCAATCACTTGTGTTACAAAAGCAGATTTTCCAACACTAGGTCTCGCACCAATTACCGTTACATCTCCACCCTCAAGACCACCAAGGCAATCATCTAATTTATAAAATCCGGTTTTTAGCAGTTTCTCGCCTACATGTTCATTGAAATAATTCTCTTTGCATTCCTGGACAATCTGCTTTAATGATTTGGCTTTCAGAGTTTCATTCTCCTGTAGCTTTTCAAGCGTTATTAAAACTTCCGCAATTGTATTTTCTATATCACATGGCATAAGGCTCACTCTCTGAAACAACTCTTTTGCCGTTCTAGTCTTATAATCCTTTGAAATAGTTATCGCATAACTTTTAATTGATACTGATGTTGGTGTTAATAACACACATTCCTTTAATTCTGCTGACACCTGCTCCGAAGACCACTTGTGATTTTCCATTGCCTGCGACAGTGACATAAGATTTATATTTTCGCCCCGGTCATAAAGTGCAAGTATCTGTTTATATGCATCCTGACAAAATTCAGATCCAAACATATCTGGTCTTAAATTTGAATAAATCTGTGAAAGTGAATCGTTATCAATCAGTATGCTTCCAATCACACCCATTTCTGCTTCGGTCAACTATCATCACCTCGCTGCCTTTTCTCCACTATAGAAACCCAATAGTCACATTCATTTATCAACCAATCATTATACTTTGGAAGGAATCTGAATCGAGTATCTTCCGGATTCCGCTCCGTGTAATCTTCCAGATATAATTTAGTAGCTTTATATATCAGTTCCGCTACTTCTTTCTGATTTTCTTCAAGCACGTTGCTTAATTTTCTAAGCCAATACTGTCTGGCCAACACTGCACAACTTTTTTTTGGGTACAAATTGAAAGTGTCATTCCATGCCTTTTCACCATCAAAAGAATATGTGCTTTCTTTTATATTTTCTTTCTCTATATCTGTATCTATATCTTTCTCTATATCTATCTCTACATTGCAATTTTGTTGCAGTTTGTTGCATTGCAACATTTTTTGTGCATTTTCCCTAGATTTCCGACTTCTACGAGTGCTTGCGGTCTCACTTCCTAGGTTATCCTGCACAAAAGGCAACTTGTACTCAATAGAATCAGATGTTTCAAGCAATCCACAAGAAAGAAGATACTGAATCGTTACTTGTACGTTGATTTCATCCTCATCAATATCAAGGGCAATCTCTTTGTAAAATTCATCTTCCAAACCGGAATACTCTAAGTAGCCGCCCTTTTTCAGTGATAGAAGCTGCATCTTAAGGTAAATAATCGTGTAAGTATCACCACCAGCCATCTTCCGGAGTTTCTTGATTCGTTTACTGTCAAAAAAATCATCCATCAGCTTAAGCCAGTAGTATCGCTTATTCTCTGCCATTCTCACTACCTCCGAGCAATTCAACAACCTTTTCTCCGGCTTTCTCTGGTCGGCAAAATACAAATTCTACGCCATACTTAAGCTGCATTGTAAGCATAGCCTTTGCTAATGTTTTACCGGAAGTCGGTTCTGCCTTTGGTAAAGAGATATTGAGCCATTTCCCCTCTCTATGCATATAAGCAATGCGATTGTATCTATGTAATCTTGGATTCTGCCACTTAAACACGTCATCAATAGTCTTTACGCCGTCTGTGTTCTCCACAAGCACATATAGCTTAATGCCGTTGTTCTGCGCTAAAATACACTCATCACGGAATCTTGGATGCGCCTTGCCACAAATGTTGCCTACAATTTCCTGCATATCCTTTTTGGTATCCACAGAGACATCATAACTTCCAAGAAAATCCATTTTCTTAACTTCCATCTTTCTTGTAGTCTTACGCTTAATAACATCCAGCACCTTATCCGTGGCAATCACATAATCACCAACCGGAAGCGGCGCGCGCAAAACCTCTATGTCGTGGCAGTCAAAGTAGCGGTTCTTAAGAATATGCTGTCCCTCTTTCTGTCCTTTGTCCTCAATCAACATCATCGTTACATTCACTTCCTCTCAAATACCCTTCTGACATTACAGAATGGCTAAATTAGGATTTTTATTGTTTTGGTTGATACTTTTACCAACCATACAGTTTTCATTGATAGGCGGTCACACAAAGCAACCGCCAAATCATACTTAATTGAATGGTAATTCCTCATCAATTCCGTCAGGGATATTCATAAATCCATCGCCATCCGGTGCAGGTTCCGGTCTATCTACAGACTGGTTGTTCTGTGAAGCTGCTTTGCTCTCTGCAAATTCGCAGCTTTCAACAAGACAATCATTGGTATACACCTTATTTCCATCCTTGTTTGTATAGCTGCCGGTCTGCCAGCTACCAACAACAACAACCTTCGTTCCCTTACGCAGATATTTCTCTGCAAATTCTCCATTTTTCCCAAGCGCAAGGCAGTTAATGAAGTCTGCGCTAGGCTGTCCCTCTTGCTTGAATCTTCGGTCTACTGCAAGGGAGAATCTTGCGATTGCAGTAGCTTTTTCTCCCTGCGAATATCTGATGTCTGGATCTCTGGTTAATCTTCCCATTAAAATCACTTTATTCATTTGCTTCTTCTCCTTTCTTAAGCTCTTCAAGTGCCTTATAGAACTCACTACCTTTAATCTCCTCAAAACCATCATATTCAGGTGTAATACTACTTCTTGAAGTATTCATTCTCAGATACATCTTGCCATCATACTCGAATCTCGAAACATCATAGCCACCCATATGTAATTCTTCGAAATAATCTCCCTCACAAATCGGATGATTATTGATTACAATGTTTCTCTCAATACATAAGTTCTGAAACTCTTTTAATGTCTTGCTATTGGCTCTGAATTTGCGCATTTTAACGTCTGAATCGCAAAATAATTTAACTGGTTTCAATAGTTCTTTGCCAAATTTTTCATTGTTTTCCTTGCAATCCTCAATATATAAGCGAATACGGCTCTTTTCAGATTCATGGAAAGGTTTATTAACTGAACCATCACCACAAATATCATAGGATTGACCTAAAATTTCCTTCCTCTCAAAGAACTCTTTTGCTAATTTTCGTCTTTCCTCTGAATGGATTCTGAAATCACTAATTTCTTTCAGGAACTGTTCATTGGACACTATATAGAATTTTTCCATGATTCTCCTTTCAGAACGGACAAAGGTTCATATCAACCTCTAATCCTTTTTCTGCAATATAAACATTTGCTCCATATTTAACTGTTTCTTCTGTCTTTTGTTTGAATAGTGCGGGACCTCCGCTTTTATCTGATAAGTGAATTAGAACGACATTTCTCAATGCCGGATTGTCGTTAGTCTCAATAAATTTAAGTGCCGTATCAAGACTCATGTGCCCTCGCAGGCGATGTTCATAGTTCGGCTCGTTTCGGTCTACAAGTTCCATATCGTAATTGGCTTCAACCATGATATGCTCAATGTTTAGCTTTGAAAAATTGTACTTGCAGTATTCCAAGTCAGTCATGAACAACAACTGCCCCATTTCCTCATGCTTGATTAAATAGCCGTAGCACTCGATTTCTGTATCATGCGGTACATTGAAGGGTGTAACTGTAAAACTGCCGATTTGCCGCGTTCTGCGTGGTGGAATAGGTGCTGTACGTTCTCCTGTAATGGTTTCCAATGCAGTCTGCGTTTCAAACGCTGTATAAACCGGAATGCCAGACTGCATGAAATCTTTTATGTAGCGTGCATGGTCTCCGTGTTCGTGGCTCATAATGCAACCGACAACATTCGAGATTTTCCAATCAATCATTTTTTTGAAATCGAGGAACTTACAACCGGCTTCAATCGCAAGGATTTCTCCGTTGTCTGCAATTAAGGCATAGGAATTGCCCGAACTTCCGGAACCGCAACATCTTAAGAGCATTAAACCACCTCACTTTCTATACTATCCACGCTTCTTGTGGTAGCGCATCTGCATATCTGTCAAATTCTTTCCACTCTTTACTGTATTCGGCATAATTACCCTGTTTTTCCTGTGCAACATCATAAAGCTTTTCAATTTCCTTTACTGTTTGAAGCACACCGGTATTCTGATCTCTAAGAATGTCTATAGCCGCTTTCAGACTATCATAACGATTACGAAGTCCTATGTATGCTTGATACACTACGAAACACTGCCTAGATGCATCTATCAATTCATCTTTTGTCATGCGTTTTAATTTTTCCCTGCAGTCTTCCTCTGCCAGATTTGATTCGTAAGAGGATATTCCAAAATAATCTCCCTCGTAGGAATCCCATCCAAGCAAATCTCCGGCACCTGCCACCACAAAGAATATATCAAAGCATTCCGGAACCCATTCTTCCTGTAAGTCTTCAAACATTCTTTCACATTCAGCACATAGATCTGCAAAAGCCATTTTGAACTCATAGGATTCATCTTCATCACCAGATAACGCATTTATAAGGCTGTCTTCTCCATCTTCAGAATCCGTATACCAACGAATTTCTTCACACGCTTCCTGCATATCCCACAAATCCTGTTTTATCTGGTCAAGGTTTAATGATTGCGATATTGGCTTTTTATACCTAAGATTTCTTGCTTTTTCTTTTTTAGATTCCTCGGTTTTCTGCATTAAAGAACTCACTCCTTACATCAACAATCTGTCTCGTCTGCCCCAGCAATGCCCGATTATGCTTTGCCCTCTGCTCATTGTCACAAATAAACTGTTTGCAGATTTCCGGTCGAACCGGATAGATTCTACATTTCTCACAACTCTTATCTGTATCAAGAAAAGGACATGTCATATCATATGGTCGATTTACAGTAGGAAGTAGGTGCTTGCACTCTTTGATATGGTTCTTACGGATATATCTGTGAATGGCATCTACTTCCTTTCTGCTCATCAGTAAGAGGTTGGAACAGCAGTTACCGCATTGGCTACATTTTCCATCTTTGCAGAAATTGAAAATATTATCTTCCATGCCTTTCTGCACGAACTCTAAATAAGATGAAACTTCCATAGGCTACTCCAATTCTTCCTCTGTTTGAAATTGAAAGACACCTCCAATAACAGCTTTCATCATTTTATCGTTCGGAATATCATTGGATTTTCCTTTGTCAAGCAACACCGTATTATGGCATGCATACGCATATTGCAGTTCTTCCATAGCTTTCTCGGCTTTTTCTTTTGAATTATATTCAGCCATTTTAGTTCCTACCGCCGTAGAGCTGTTATGGCAATAAACAGCCGCATGCTCAACATCTTTGTATTTCCCAACTGCCATAGAAAAAGAACTGATTTCATACGGCACATCAATCGTGCCATCCTGTGATATAACTCTCATGCAGCTACCTCTAATCTTTCATGAAATCCGGCACATTCTCGTCATTCTCAACAACTTCACCTTCAACTTTCTCTGGTTCTGCCATTTTCGGTTCTTCTACAGTTTCTGCAACTTCCGGTTCAACCGAGAAATCTTCTGTATTTGCATTTTCAGAAATATCATGCTCCACATCCATTAAAGTTCTATCATCCATTTCTGTTGATTCTACATTGTCATAAGCATCATTAAGCATCTGTGTTCCATATGTACGGATAATGTACTTTAACGCACGATTCTTTACCGTTTTCATTGCCATCTGGTCTGTGAATTTCTGATGCGTACCAGAACCATTTTCTTTATAACCAAATCCCTGTTTCCAAGCCTGCTTAATCATAGAAATATTCATCAGTTCTACATACTGGCTATCATCATCCATAGTCACGATTGCGTATGCACCAATAATCTTGTCGGTGTTGATGTTCATGAAATCCTGCGTATGGGAATCAATCACAATTCGGGCGTTCTCGATATGGTATTTAAACTCGTCTCCATCATAGATGCACATTGCATCAATATTCTTCATGCCATAATTCCTTGCAACGCAGGTGTTACCATAGACAGATACCTGACACTGCAGCTTACCACCATAGGCTACCGGATAACACTGCTTTTTCTGCATGGACAATCCCATGGTAACCATATCCATGAGGGTGTTCGCGATAGATACCTGTGAACAACTTTCAAGTACGCATTTCTTATTGTTATCCTGCGTCTCCTTCAAAATGAGATATGCCCCCATTAACTCGTTGGCATAGTTATATCCCTTAGGAAAAGTAAGACCAAACTTCTCCTTTTGCTGCAACTGCGCAACCAAACCATCCACAAATGCATTATTTACAACAAGGCTCGCCTGCTCTTTTCCTTTTGTTGCTACTTCCTGTTTCTTTGTTTCTGCCATAATTATTTTTCCTCGCTTTCTTCAAATTTCTTCACAATCGCCACCTTATCAGCACCATAGGTTTCCACCCACTTCATATCCACAGCTTCATCTGTAACCGTCAACTTTGCACCTTTGGCATTTACAACCATATCGCCGGCTTTTACGGAATCCTCAGTGCGGTATGTATAACTTCTTGTGCTGTTTGGAAATTTTGCTTTGATATAATTCATTCTGATACCTCACTTTCCGCCACTTTCTTTTCCTTTTCAAATTCTTCTTTACTGCAAATCAATAATCCACCAATATAGCCATCTGGCTTTGTGAGTAATCCTGTAACAATTTCATTTGGCATAGCGATTGCCACATTTCCCCATCCGTCCTTGCCACTATGAGCAGATATGATATTGGATAATGGGGAAACCTTTAAGTCCTTGTTATTCTTCTGCGACATTCGTTCCATTATTCCTAATGTTCCTATACTCATTTATACACGCCTCTCTTTCCTTTATTTCTCGCGTCTTTCTCGCAATACGGAAGAGAACAATGTCCGGATTCTGCCAAACCCATGAACCCTTTCTTGCTTGCACTCTTCCAACGCTTGCACGACATGCACCGCGCATCAGGCTGTGTGACGTTGTTTCCAATTCCTACTCTTGACATTCGGCAACCTCCTAAATATGGCAATCTACGATTGTTAATGTCCACTCTGGATTTGCTGTATCAATAAAACGTTCCTTATACTTCAAAATCCATTCATTATCTTCATCAGAAACGCATGCAAACCACCCCATTTTCCCTTTCTCGTACCATTTGCCGTCCGGCAATACAACCGCAAATGTACCGAATACCGATTGACATGTGGCATAGTTCTCTTTGTTCTTGTACTTTTCCAATAAATACTCCGTTTTGTATAAACTGTAGAAATCTTTTTTATCCTCGTTTTCTTTGAGCGGAGCACCTTCAACTACAACTTCCCACCAACGAATAGCCGTATCATACGCATCTTGATTAGGAGAAAAATCAATATCTGCTACTTTGGCAATATCATATTTTCCATTCTTTCGAGGATTCGGAGTGAATAAACCACCTTCTCCATGTTCTCCATTGATAGCTTTCAACTTTCCGTTCCATCTTCCGCCAACAATCCAATAATCCCATTTTGAATCCGGATTATATGTAGACAACTGATTTCCGTTTTCATCATATGAACAATCCGAATCAAATTCACATTGATACAATTCTTCGTCTGTGTTTGCATTGATGTATTCTTTCATCCAATCGGCTATTTCTTTGCCGCTACGCTCTCTCTGTTCATAGTCCTTTTTCCTCTCTAAGGCTTCCTCAATCATCTGTTGCCTTGTCAGCTTGACATACGGAGTAACCTCAATGTTTTCATCATATGGAGCCAAAAGTTCCTCTACGCTCTTTTTACCATCTGTAAAGACTGCTACTGAAAAATGACTCATTCTACATTTCCTCCACTTTCAACTGCTTGTCCTCTGAAACACTCAGAAGAATTAACTGTGCATCCATATCCGGCACATTAAACTCATTCAGCGATTCTGCATTGTCTACGAAAATCGGACAACTAACACCATACATCTCACTAAGAGAACGGATAATATCAAGTCCGGCTACGATTCTATGACCACTGTTCAAAGTTGAATACGGTACGCCATTCACGGTACACTCACAGCAATCTTTAAGTCCGCCATTTAATTGCATTTCAAAGAGTTTGAAGTTTACTGTTTTGAAATGACTGTTGATAGATTCAGAAACCTTATTCAGCTTGAAACGAATGAACTCTTCCAACAAGTAAAGCATCTGTTCCTGGTCGGCAACTTTCTGCCCGATTTCTTTCTGCTCTGCCTGCAGCTGTGCAATGCGCTCATCAATTTCAACATTCTTAGCAGCCTGTGCAATGATTGTTTTTGCATCTTCTAATGCAGCTTCCAATTCTAATTTTTTCGATCCTAATTCCGATGTATCAATGCTGTTTGCTCTCGCAGAATCAATCTGTGACTGCAAATCAGTATCTTTCTTCATCAATACTTTGTAGTCATCATTGGTGCTCAAATCAGCTTCTTCCGGCAACTCTGATAGTTTTTTTATACATTCATTTTTAATTTTCATCTGTTCCGTTTCCTGCTCACGAAGTTCTGGAAGTTTCTTTTCAGCATCTTCAATATCAGATTTCATTATTTCAATTTCTGATTTCTTATCAGTACCAAGAGAAGCAATCCGGTTCAATTCTGCAACCTTTTGATTGTTAAATGATTCTCTTATTGTTTTTAAGCGTTCTGCAGCATCTTCTTTTGCTTTTGCTTTTTTCTCTTCAAAATCAGTCTTTAACTGCTCAATTTTATCTTCTGGCAATCTCTGACCACATAATGAGCAGACTGTAGTTGATTCATCGAATTTCCACTTGAATTCATCAAACAGGTACGGTGTTTCATCAAAAGCCTTTTCCTTTTCACTCATATACTGCTTTCCAAGTTCAGCTTTTTCGCTTTCTAATGCATGAATTCTCTTTTTCTTTTCAACAATTTCACTTTCCAGTTTTGTAATCTGTTTATGTAAATCATTGAATTTTATTGTTGCTTCATCCTTTCTGTCATCCAACGACCGCCGCTCTTTGATAAGTGATTCATTTGCCTTTCGTTTGCAATCATTAACTTCAAATTGCAATTCGAATTTCTGCTGCTCTAAATCATCAATCACCTTGGATGAAGATTTCATCTGTAACTCAATTTCTTTAATCTGCCGCTCCAAATCAGTCTTTAATAACTCCTGCTCTGCGGTATCCACATCAACCTTGGATTTTTCGGCTTCATCAATACGAACTGGAATTTCAGCCTGCTTCTTCTTCCACTCGCTCAAAGCCTTGGAAAACTTGGCACGAATATCATCCGTTGACGGTGCTTTCTCAAGTTCTTCAATCAAACTTTCAGCATAAGCATTTTCATCGAACATTTCTTTTGCCAACTCCACATCTGAGACCTCTGTTGTAAGTTTCATTAAAATATCTCTCTGCTCCTTCCATCTCAAAGAAGAGAAATACTGTGGATTGGTCAGTAACCTGAACATATCTTCGCTCTGTGCCAGTTCGGAAACATATGCATTGAAATCAGCTTCACTTTTCGGATAACCATCAATCTCATATGAATTTGGGTTTCCCTGCAAAGTCACGGTGTTGGTTCCACGCTTCTTAACCCAGTTCTGATTCTGCACCTTAGAAAGCATTACTTCCTTGCCTTCCACGTCCAATACACCTACAACCTTGATTTCTACGTTATCAATGCGATTTCCGTCTTTATCCAGCGGTCGAATATTGAACTTTTCCTCTCTGGCACTGTTCTTATTAAACAGAAGCCATGTGAATGCATCGAAGATTGTGGTCTTTCCGGCTGCATTCTGCCCCTTAATACTTGTTTTATTTGAAAAATTCACTTCAAGACTTTTAATTCCTTTAAAATTCTCCATGTGTAATGATTTTAAAATGATTCGCATAATTTTATTCCTCCACTTCCTGTTCCAGTCTTAAATGAAATAAGCGTAATAAATTTTTGTTTGTGGTGTTGTCATATGATAAATACTTTTCTACTGCCGTTCTATTTCCTCTTTTTATTAATGTGTTAAAAGCATTACGAATTGATTTTTCAACACAATGCCAAGTAATACCATATTTTTCGGCTATCTGATTGTATGTTGCGGTCATATTCATATAATCGTTTTTTCTTTCATGATATAATTCCATGACGTCTGCAATATAATAAAATCCTTTCAAGCTAGCCGACATTCCCATCTCAATCAATGCATTAATTGCTCTATTTCTCATCAGAAATCACCTCAATTCTTGATGCTGAAATCTCATATGCTCTTCTTTCTTCTTCCTCACCATTCGAATGATGCTTGATATAATCCCGACTCTGGATGCGTCCAGTAATTTTTAAATGTGTTCCAAGCGGAAGTCCAGATGCATGACGTGCATTTCTACTCCAGCAGATACAAGGAATGTAATCAGATTTGCTATAGGAACGGTTTACTGCCACCAGCAAGTCTGCAATCTCTCTTCCAAGAGGAGTCTTACGATAAATCGGGTCCTTACAGATGTAGCCATCCAGAATAATCTGATTGCTCTTCATCTCCTCTGTCTCTTCTTCAATAAACTCAATCTCCAAGACGAATACAGAGAGAACCAGCCGGTTCTTAAGTTCCTCATGTCTGTTATAAGAACGGAACTGTCCGGTTACATGAATGATTTCACCAATATGATTTGTATTTACATCAATCAAATATTCCGAAATCAAAAGTGGTAAGTAATCAATTGTTTCGCTCATCCGTTTTACCGCTACATCCACAAGGTAAAATCTTTCGCCATATACCTCATGGCTAAATCTGAAATCAGACACAATTTCGCCTACAAGTTCTACATTATTATTCTCTAAAAGTTTGTCCATGTTTGAAATTCTCCTTTAAGTATGTTAAAATAGGCGCAAATAGCTTATGCTATTGCTTTGATTGGGAATCCTCTGCTTTGGTCGGTTGTGGGATTCCTTTTCTCTTTTTGCATATTTCTTTGATATATTCATTAGCCAACTGACGTTTGACCGATTTTGTGTTTCCCGTGTATTTCTTCAAGTTCATACGTCCTTTCCATTATCCCCAATGCATATGTTGTATAATCTGCAGCATCTCCACGGCTTACCGCATTTTGAGTGCCATTGTATATCATAAGAACCGTTCCCATATCCTCATATTTTCTAAATAACTCTGCCAGATAATCACACCCCACAAGCATATTGCTGTATGGATCATATAAATCTGTCACACCAAGTTTCTTCATACGGTCCATGTGATACTTCTCATAAATCTGCATCAAACCTTTGCAATTACCGTTTGATACATTAGCCTGTCCACTACTTTCATGTTCAATGATTGCTATTACCATTTCCGGGCAAAGATGATACTGATTTGAAATTACATTAATATAAGGAAGAAACTCATTACATATCCATGTGTCTGCCGGTTCCGCTTCTATCTTCAAAGTCGAGCCAGACAATGTCATTATCACTACTGCAACGATAAGTGCGACTATCTTTCTCAATGATTTTCTCTGCATCTTTAAAACTCCTTTCCAGCACTGCACCTAATGCTAAAATTAATAATCCAAAAATAAATGGAATGGCTACTATCGGTTTTTCAGCAATATCGCAACTCATGCTTGTGAAAAGAATTGCCATTCCTACTGATTCGATTACATAAGTAATTCTCTTGATTTTCATTTGCTTTCGCCTCCTAAAAGCCTATGTGCACATTCGCACATGAAATCTGTTCCTGCAGGAACACCGGTGCAATATAGCAATCAATAAATTCATGTGCATCTGCTATGTACTTACGCTTAATACTCTTATATGAAGCTACGCATCCGTATTCACGCTTAAGCTGACTGTAAATATCTGAATACACCGAACTTCTGATGCTTCTATCTTTATACGCTTCGCTTTGCTTTCCTCCAAGAATGTCAACACCTTTTCGTCTAACGTGTTTCTGGATTTCATCAATCTCACAACCATATAACGGTGCATCATTTTCAAGCCGGTCAACTTTATCCTCAACCTTATCAACACGCTCATTCAATTCTTCATTGCCCTGTGCAAGTAACTGAATCTTTTCTGCTGTGGTCATAGGCTTGGTGTAGCTTCCGGTCTTACGAATTGATGGAAGCACTTCTGATGTAACCCATTTTCGAAACTTCTTTGCGTTCGGCTTGTCGCTCCGAAGAATAACCGCATATAAACCGGATTCGGTAACAAACCAAGTCTCTCCTTGACGGGGTAAGTCTAACTTACGCCGTTCATCTTCATCTAATCTGTCAGCAACAATGCGACTGTTAGACAGTTCCAACGCTTTGCAAATATCAATAAGGCAAAACATCGGTTCATTGTTTACTACTGCCGTTCGGATTTCTCCAAACTCGTCATTGTTAAAAATCTGTAATTCGTTCATTCTTCTCCTTTCTTACTCCAAGAAATACTCAATAGTAACTCCGAAGTAATCTGCAATTTTTTTCAGCTTATCTACTTTAGGGCTGCTCTTACCAGACTTCCAATCAGAAAACACTGTTGGGGCAAGACCAATATCTTTCGCAACCCGATATGCAGTAATTCCTCTTGCCTTTACAAGCTGCTCAAATTTTTGGTACATCTTATCATTCCTTTCCTACTCCATATTTAATTGCCATTTCTTTCACAATAGCCATATAACCTTCGACCAACTTTTTATCCTCTGCAATAATATCCACATAGGATAATTTATCTCTGGTTGATTTACAGATACCTTCGTCAGCCATTCTTCTGCGCTTATTGGTCAGTCGTTGTTTCAGGTTTACGCCCATCCGCTTTGACAGCAGTTCGTAGCTTTCTGCTCTCACTTGGCTATACGCCTGTCCGCCACCAAGCTCCATGCTGATTTTTCTTAAAATGTTTCCAGTATCATCACGCCATGATGTCGTATCAAGTGCAACCACTTCCCGGATGCTCTCAACTCTCTGTTCCACATGATTCAACTGCTCTGCCTGCCGTTTCTGTTCTAACTGCTGTTCCGCTACAGAATTGAAAATTTTCTGAAACATCTGCAATTCTGGCGATAACTGGTTGAGGTCGATTACCTTTTGTTTCACACGTTCTTCCAGAGTTGTGAAATAATTGCGTGCTTCTTCCGCTTTCGCTCCGTTCCCTTTCATAGAAAGTTTCTTTGCGAAATGGGCTGTGAGTTTATAATCTGTTGTAGGGTTAGGATTGAAATTCCGTTCTTCATCAATGACGAACGCCCAATAATCAACGTTTTCCTCCGCAAATTCATTTTCTACGATGTTACTTTTGCACCATCTCGAATAATTGCGACTGTCTAATTCCAAGAACTCATACAGCTTTCTCGCCGTAGTCATTCCATTTTCATCAATGCCAAGAGCAATCTCGATTGGTGTTTGCATTTTGCTTGTTTCCAATTCATTCATCATTCATCCTCCATTTGTTCATCATTGTCCAACAATTCTGCAATCGGGACATCCAATACTGTCGCAATCTTTTCTAAAGATTTAAGATTCGGCTTACTTTTGTCCCAGCGACTAATTGTTCCGTTTCCAATTTCAGCTTTGTTTTCCAACGCAGCTATACTTAAACCTTTTTCTTTTGCTATTTTTTTTACTTTTTCTAGCATTTTTAGACCTCCATTTCTCTAAATTTAGACTTTTCTCCTTGACATTATTTAGAGAATACTCTAAAATATACTTGTCCAGAGTTGATATTTAGAGGTATCTCTTTTTTATTTAGAATTAAGTCTAAATAAAGTATATTGAGTTATCTCTATTTTGTCAAGCATTTTTTAGACTTTTTTCTAAAATTATTTTTGGAGGTAATTATGGATAGCGTTGAATTGGTAAAGAAATTGTGCAAAGAAAAGAAAATACCTATCTCGAAATTAGAAACCTCATGCGGGTTCGGGAATGGATATATAAGGAAATTAAAAGAGGGAAAATTTCCATCAGATAGATTAGTGAAAATTGCAGAGTTTCTAAATGTGACAACAGACTATTTGTTGGGAAATACTATTTTTTCGGTATGTCCTGTATGCGGATTTGGAGATGATCCTCTTTCAGCACAATCAAGAAAAGAACATGAGTTATTCCATAAGCGATTTTTAAAGATAAAAGAAAAATACCCTTTCTTTAAACCGTATTCTATTGCTGATAAAGAGCGTACTGATAGTATCTTTGAATTTAGAAGTTATCGGAATAATTTAGAACAGAAAATGACTGCATTTGAAAAATATTTGCAATCTTCTTTTTCAATAGAAATTAATCGCAACGATTACATTATAGATAATTTAGACTATAAAGAGTTTTGCAAAACAGAAGTGAGTGCCTTACATGAAGATGATTGTATTTCTCAAGAATTAATAGATGCACTTATTGATAAATATGGAATAGACAGAAACTTTCTCGCTGGGAATGAATATCTATTAGCGAGAATAAGCAAAAATCCACAACTGATGCGTCTACTTGCTTATGCGGAAAAATTAAACCCAGGAATGTTAAATATGCTTGAAGTCCAAGCGAAAGCATTATCCGAGCATAATGCCAAAGACCAGGAGTAGCCTTAGTTGCTACTCCTTAATTTTTCTCTTACAAACGAATAGAACCAACGCAGTTTGTAATTTTCATTAATACCATCAAATATTTTTCGTAGTTCTTCTCGATATTCCTGGTTTGACATATACGTGTTTTCTTCTTTCACAATATTCTCTTTAGAATTCATAAAAATCTCCCTCTCCTGCTGTATATTTGCGATTTCATCGGTGACGTAATCATTGTATAAAATAAAAAAAGTTTTTTCTCCCCTATTTCGACCAATTTTTTATTTTTTTTAAAGAAAAAGCTATTAAGCTAAATAATTTTTCCGCTTTCTCCCCTGTTACTACATATGAGCATTATATTATATTTTCCATTATTTGTCTTTACTTTTGTGAATTTGTCCACGGTTGTGGACAAGACTCTTTATTTAGGCGCATATTTATACTCCGAATCGAATAAATCCACGATTCCCATGTCCAATGCTGCAGCAAGTTTTTCAAGCTGAGAGAGCCTTGGCGAATATCTTTCATTTTCAATATTGTTGATTTCAGATTTACTAATTCCAGATAAATTTGCCAGTTCTCTAATGGTAATATTTCGTTCACTTCGAATATTCCACAATTTCATTTTTGCCATACTACTACCTCCACCATTTGTGTATATGTAAGTAGTATGTATGAATTTGAAAAAAATAATATTAGACTTCCTGCTGACTTATTTCAATCATTTTCCACTCATGCATGGAATAATTGTATTGAAGCGTAAAGCCTTTCTCCATACCATATATAATAGCTGTACATTGGTACTTAATTCCAATAAGCCTTGTCAAATTTTCTCTTTTTAAAATTTTATCTATCGTGACAGATACTATACTGCCATCTATGTCCTTAAACCGGAACCGCATTGGCGTTATCTTTCCATCCGTATCAGTGCACGAAATCATTTGCACTGGGATACTAGCTCTAAGAATACTCTTCAATGTATTTCACTTCCCTTTTCTCTCTTGTTCCTTTATTATATATTCGAACATACGTTTTGTAAAGAGGCAAATATGAAGTCATTTTCTTCCAAAGAAAAAAGCCGGCAAAGAGCATCATATAATAACACTCTCTACCGGCTCTATCATATTTCTATAATGATTCCAATCCCGCTTTCCAAGTATTCTTTCCTACAATGCCATCCGGGGTCAGTCCGTGATTCTTCTGCCAAGCAATTGTCTTACTTTCTGTTCCGCTGCCAAATCTTCCGTCTGGATTTGCTCCAACAATAATCTGCCATACCTTTACTGCATTACCTTTACTGCCTTTTTTAATTACTTTCATATTGTAATCCTCACTTTCCGCTTTTGATATACTTGTTACCGGTGCCATTGCAACTGTTTTATTAAACAGTGCCTGCTCCGCTACTCTACGTCTTCTAAGACCTGCCAGAACTTTTCCATTTGCCTTGCAATACTGCAGCATGGATGTGGCAATCTGGGATGCAGTTCGTCCAGCGCACAATTTCTTAAGATTGCCATGTCCAAGATTAAAAGCAAAGCTAACCAGTGCATCAAACTGATTCCGATTAAGGCTTTCTGTAATAGGAACATACGCTGCACTATTGACATATTTTTCAAACTTTTCACAGTCCTGTTTTAAGTACGCGTCTGCCTGTGCCTGTGTGATGGTCATACCTTTTTTTACTCCGGAAGTATGACCATAGCCAATCGTCCATACTCCGGCAGCACACTGATAGGCAGTAAGCCGACATCCCTCAAACTGCTTAATTAAATTAAGTCCTTCCTGTCCAATTTTTCTATTTGCCATCTTTATTACCGCCTTTCTCTAACAACTGCTTAAATAACTGATGCAGTCCTGTGCTTGCCAATCCACTAAATAAGCCACTTAATAATATCGGTGCTGTAACTGTCCATCCGTTAAGCCAGATTGCCAGAATAACGCCAAGAGCAGCACAAATGGTAGGGATATATTTATTATCTACATCATTAATCCACTTCTTTACGATATATCCTACACACAAGCAAATTCCTACAATCACAGGCACCATAAATTCTGTTAAAAATCCTAAATCCGTCATATTTAAATCCTCCAAATCATAAATTTTGTGCAATTAAAAAAATCAACCCAGATGCCAGTGCTCCGGCAACCGTGCTGATTATTGCTGTTACTGCTGTATTCTTATATTTCTTTATATCCTCTGTAGGTGCACGCTCCATCTCGTCCACCCGGCTATCCATACGGTCCACCTTTTCATCCAAGGCACACACATTTTCATTCGTATGTTTTACTTCTTCCACGAGCTGTACCATTGTCTTTGACATTGTATGTATTTCTTCAACAATAGGTTCCAGTTTGTCTATACGATGCGTATTTGACTTAGCCCGTTGCTCAACTTCTGTAATTCTGTGTTCAATTTCGATTGCATCCATGTCCATATCTCGCCCCCCATTTAATTGAATTCTTTACGCAATTCCTCTTTGTCCTCATCTGATAATTTCGGATAGCTTTCAAGAATGCTGTCTAAATTTTCCCCCTCTGCAATTCTTCTTTTAATCACACGAACCATAATGTTCTTTACTGGTCTACTCAGCATCTAAATCACCCCCAATTATTTCTGCGATTGCTTCATCCTGTTCAATCTGTGTCTTTTCCAATTCTGCAAGCCGTTTATCGGTATCAGAAGCAATTGCCATTGTAACTAAAATGGTTCCATTCTCATTTACAGTAGCTGATTTAAAAGATAAATCTTCGTAGGCTCCGTAAATTTCTTTGCTTTCTCCTGCTACCGTTAATGAAGTAGCCGGTTTGAACGTCTTAATAACATCCTCAATCTTCTGATTCTCCATCAAAGCAGAAATGCTATCTGTCGTAGTAATTACATCAAGGCAAGGATATTCCTTGCCAGATACAGTGATATACTCTTTCATATATATCGCTCCCTTCTTTAATCAATTCGCATATTTTCTATATGCATTTTCTACATTATTTTTGTCGATATAACAATATATCTGCGTTGTAATGTTTTTCAAAAACGATGTGGGTGTAGCGTATTATGTCATTTATTATATTTAAGATATCTCATTTTAATATCTTTAATCAGTCACTATGTGACCAATATATGTTTTATCGACGTAAACATCTACTCGCATTACGGATGTATTCCAAACAAATTGCACTTGCGATACGGACAGTGAAACGCATAATGGACTGGGATTACCATTGTATTTAGCAGTAGCATATGTTGCATACTTGGCTGAATTAGCAGTACCTGCGCTATTGGCATAATTAACAGATTGACTGCCAATATTCGATGTGGTAATCGCCTTACTTAAATTTGTGTTTAATTCACTAATCTGATTAGCCATTGTGCCAGATATGGATGCATTCTTTTCCGTTGCCGGCAATGCCAATCCGGTACTGTCTGTGACTGCGGATGAATCACTTAATTTAACATGACCTGTTGCACTTGTTGATGCTTTTACATTAATGTGGCTTATTAGTTCACTCACAGCTTTTACAATTTTTCCAAAGAATACTTTTCTGGATTCCCCACTTTCAATTTCAACTAGATTTTTCTGTTCTGTAAAATCTGTTCTAAGAATCATTTTAGCATCTGAATCTACTCCAATATCGTCACTGGCTTTTACCACTCCTTCGGTGCCTTCTGTCGCTACTGGAACAGATGTGCCACCTCTTGCAAGCAATCTCCAATACTCACTGCCTTCTTCCGGTGCATTACCGGTTGTTGTCTTAAGTGCAGCATAGGCATTTCCGTTATATACAACAGTATCGAGATATTCATATGTAACCGCACTGCTGTAATCCCCTTTTGGAGTAAACGCTATCTTTCCCGCATCATTCATTTAGACTGCCACCTCCCATAATAAGTGTCCTGTTGTGTTCTGTACTGCAAAATTGAACCGACCACCCTCATATTTGAGGTGCCCGGTTGTAAAATCAATCGTAAATTGTGGAACATTCTGTGATAAGGCTTCATTTATCTTATTCACCGCTTCATCTCCTGCAGCTTCTGCCTGTTCAGCATAGGATTGTGCTGTCTGGCTACTCGCCTGTGACTGCTCACTATAATATTTACTGTTATCAGTATCTTCACCGGTTCTTGTGCCTGTTCCACCAACAGCATAACTTTTTGATAATGTAGCATTGGTTACCGCAGTTGTTGCGGATGAACTTGCAATATTCGCACTCTCTATAATCTGCGGTAAATAGGTGTTTACTATATCATCATGTATCTTAACTACGGTATCTCTATTCTTCTGTGTTGTGTCAGCTAATTTATCTATCCGCTCAAGAATTGAGTTGAATTCAGTAACATATTCATCCCGGATGTCTTTGGTTGCATCTCGAATCATATCTTTGAAATCTTCATATGTTCCCATTCTTTTTACGACACCGGCTGCAAAGCACATCCATACAATCTGATTACTTGTATCACTGTCGATAGATACCGCCCATTCTCCCGGCAACATCTTTGTCGGGTCGAAATCTGCCTTTAACCCTTTTCGCATCTGAATTGCCATATTGAATCACCTCTATTCATCAATAACAATCTGACCATACTGCTCAAGTGTTGAAACTGCAGCAAGCACGTTTTCATCTGTGATAATTCGATTCATTTTAACATTGGAATTAATTACCTTGCCGGTATCACTGATTTCATCAAATGTAATGGCAATTCTTTTCATGTTTCCATCCGATGCTACTGCAAATCCTTTAATATTTTTCATGATACTTCCTCACTTTCCACATCATATAACAATGATGTTAAATAATTATAGGTTTCTGCTGCACTATCCTCGTTATCTGCATCATCAGGCAATACCGAGGACTCTTCCAAACGCATAGTGTCATACTCCCTTTGAATAGCCTTTAATTCCCATCCAAACTTCATATTTGGAGTTCCACTTATAACAAAATATGACGGTGTTCTTTCACTTACATGAATACTTCCATCACCGTATTTCTGCAAAAACACCTGATACTGAACTTCTGTATCTATTGTTTCTGCAAATACATCGTCAATATAAACATAGCATTTACCGGTTTCATCTATGGTTCCCTCTCCTATATCACCAAACATAGGAGATGGTGTTTCATAACAATATAGCAGCCGGTCTTTATAATTTTCTGTATTAACCACTCTGGATTTTGTGCCTGATACTATCAAATCTGTTTTTATACTTGCATCTCCATCCACCAATAATGAATAGTTGTGCATTACCGGAGTATCTGACTTGCCAATATAAAGCGAATCAAATTGAGAACCGCCAGGCGTAATATTTATATAAATTCCCGCTCCACTCGCCATCTTAATTAAATCAGCCGCAATATTTACATTTCCATACGCTTTTCCATTATATGTTCGTAGTAAATTAATTTTTGAATCATACTGTATATCTGAGCTCAAAGTAATATCTCCACCGGATATAGATGCTGATTTTGAAAATAAATTTCCACTAGAATCTACACTAAATACTCCTCCACCAATGTTGAAATTCCCAGATTTAATTGTAACGGCCCCTTCTTTATCTACAACAAATACACCATTACCAATATTTATACTTACACCAGTTATTTCTCCGGCATTTATCCAATCCGCATTAATCCCGATAGCATTCAGAACATTCACAACTGCATTACCTTGAGAATCAAATCCGGCATTCCATGTCTTACCGCCGTCTGTGGATACTGCCAAAGCATCTACTGTCATTTTCCAGATAGTAGAACTGGTTGCACGCTCCGGCTTGTTGTGCATATAGTAAACAATGCTGCCATCTTCTAATATTTCCTCTGATTTGAATACACCAAATGACTGTGTCATCAGATTGGTAAGCTGCTGCACTGCTAAATCGTAAGAAGATAACTGCTTTTTACTCTCATTTCTGGCTTTTACAATTGCCTTGGTGAACTGCGTAAATTGTGTTGTTTTATTTCGCGCCGGTGTTTCAGAATCACAGGATATATTTAAGCTACCACCAAGAGTAAATGTCCGAGTGGATATAAATGCCTGATAAGTATTCTGCTTTCTATCAGTTACATAAGCCACATCCCCTGCTTCAACAGCAGGATTGCCAAGTGTTGATACTGTCAACGGTCTGAATCTCATTCCACCAATACGCTTGTATAAATATGTTGCTACTGTCTTAGCTGTTCCCTCTTGAATCAAATCATTGCTGGATATTTCAATTACATATCCTTCTTTACCGGCAAGATACGTTGCTTTCTTCTGCGTGTCTGTTTCATCGAATTCTTCTGTTACCTTTACACCGGTAATTACTACATCATCTGTGCACACATCAAAAGACTTTGTAGAAAATATATGATGATATGTCTTCTGGTCGGTAAATGTACCGCCATCAATGTTATCTCCACTGGAATAATCCTTGAAATTACCACCATCCGCATTGTCACCATCAGAATACGGCTTTGTCGTTGTGCTAAAGGTTCCACCGTCTAACCTGTGCTCATTTTCAAAAACAGACATATTGTACCAACCAAGTTTCAATCTTCCATAGACATCCATTTTCGTCCAACAGCAAGCGATTTGTGCTACCATGGCTACTATATCTCCAAACGTTAATGCATCATCCTTAGGACGATTTTTAACCACATATCCCTTGTTTGGAAAATTTGCAGACTGTAGTGAGACACCACAACAATTACAAGCATCTGCAAGAATTTGACCTAATGTTGCCGGGTATTGTAAGGTACTTTTGCTATATGGTTTATCAAATTTAACCATATTATCAAGAAAAGTCAGGCTTATCGTAGAACCATCATAGCTTGGCTCATCCACTATGTATGTACCGACCCGGATTTTTTCAATGGTGTTTGATAGCTGTAACCCAACATAAGCAATTACTGTTGCATCAGCAAAATCATAATCACTAAAATCATCATAAATATTATTTAGCGTAACTTTCAGCTTTCCGGTGACTGCTGCACCAATAGTAAATTTATTCTGACTGGATGTAGCATCTTCAATCTTAAAGGTATTTTCCCATACCTTTTCCTTTGTAATATGCAATACTTTTCCACTAACAAGCGTTATATCCAAAAAAGGCAGAAAGTTCCGGTTGTCATTATACATTTCCTGCTTAAATTCAGTTGATAAATCTAACATCGTACCCCTGCCTTTCTATCTCTCAATTATATTAAAACTGATTTGAGAATAAATTTTCTTATTAATCGTCCACATTTTCATAGGTGCAGTTCTATCACCCACATAAAATGTTCTAGTCTCATCTTTGCCACTCATTGCATCCGGATAAGTTACATCTACATATTCCGGATTAAATGCCTGTAATATAGCAGCCGTTTCCTCTTTCGTTGCATTATCCCAAGTTAGCGAAATCTTACGTTTTTGCCCAACTCTATTCTTATGCATTATGGTATCCTGTGTTCTTCCAGAATCTGAATCTGATATATCCTGCAGTCCCCAGCTAAAAGATGTTGGCGTTTTAATAACCACACCATTTACCCATATCATTGCCATATATTGTCCACCTACCTACAATTCTTTTAGGTTTACGACTATTTCAAACAATAGCCGGTAAATTCTATATATGTGAAAAGCACTCACCAACTAAAGGTAAGTGCTTAATTTTTATGCTGCAATTAATTTTCTTTCTGTATTGGTAATAAATGCTTTGATTTCATTATATCCCCAACCACAATCTACAAGACCGCTTACAACCATTTCCACAGATTTAACTTTGGCAAGTTCCTCTGCTGAAAGTAAATCTCTTAAATTATTCTGCTTTCCAACTCCATAATCATCCCTTAGCTGCTTCGCAGTTTTTCCTAAAACAGCCTTATAAATCAAGTCTGTATATGTTGAATATGCATGTCCATGCATTCTATCATTTTCCCCTGACTGCTGAATTGCCTTTGTCAAAGCCTGTCTAACTGCAATTCCTTTTTCACGCTCTTTAATTTTTCCAATCAATGCCTTTTCCATTGCATTAAACTGTTTTATATAGGCTTCCTTAAACTTCATAGCCTTTTCGCCGGTATAACCCATTACTAAAAGTGTAAATCCATCTCTTGTGATGTAATACATTGGCTGTTTATGGTTCTGCTGATTATAATATTCTGACTCCTCAAAATTTAGGAGTCGAAATTTTTCGCTACATTCCAACCCTCTAATATCTTTTAAAACATTATCATGTCTCTTTCCAAATGTCTCGGCAATATCAAGGCTTGTTACTACTGTTACTTCTTCATTCTTCACTTTCATAATTTCTACTAACATACACCATTCCTCCTTGATGATTTTAGGTAAACAAAAACCGCCCCTAAAGTTGTGTTACCCGCTACGGACTTAACAACTTTAAGGACGGCATATAACCGTACTTTTCTGGTTTTGCACTTTATCTCCAGACCTCACTAATTCAAGCTGATATTTATTTTTTTATTATAATAATTTGTTTTATTGAAAATGTCAATACAAAAGGCACCCGTTAGGATGCCTCTTGCGTTACTCTCTCGTCACTCTATATTCTTGGTCTCTTCTCTCGCTCTTCTTCTAAGTATATCTATCGAAATGTTTGCAAAAACAATTTCAAAGATAATTAATACACCCAGCACTAAAAACATCGATGTATAAAGCCTTTCATATGGATAGTTATACTCAACAACCTTGCATACTTCAATACCAATAAAACGGCATTGACATAATAGTGCTATGGAAACTATAGCCCATAAAAACATTAAAATATTTTCTTTTGTTCTTTTTTTCATATTTGCTCCTCCCATAATGTGATAAAAAAATCATATCACACTATGAGAGCTTTTTCAACTATAGTATTTCACCCCATATCTTCTACAATATGGTATCTTCGATTGTAACTCTCTTTGCCCTTTTTCACCATCTTATAAAGTGTTTCATTATCTGCTTTCAGTGTGACCTCAACAGTAGGGGCATTCTTTTCACCAGTGCTACTGTTGGAATTAGCCATCATTGCTTCAAAAACCGCTTCGGTAATAGCCGGTTTCATTTCTTCCATAAATCCTTGCATTATAGCGTCTGTACTTACCGTATTTCTTGGTGCGGTAATGCTCGCCATAGCAACTTTCTCCCTGGCAACAAATTTTCTGGCAGATACCGGCTCCATTGTAACCGGTTCTACCATATTGGATAAAGCACTTTTCACATCACCAACTTTGTTATTCAATCCAATTAAATATCCCTCAGTCGTATAATTACCAAGTGCTTTCATTACCTTTGATGGACTATGTATATCCAATTTACTTCTTGTTGTTTCCACTATTGTATTGGCAATCTTTGAAGTAGTCTCTCCAAGAGATTTCAATCTAAGATTCATACCATTACTAATGCCATCAACAATATTTTTTCCTATATTTTCTATATCACCACTTGCTGGTGCAATATTATCTGTAATAGTAGTTCTAAAACTGGTTAAAGTATCAACAGTTGTTCCGGTATTGTTACTGATTCCAGCATTAAATGTTTCAACCGTATTTCTCGCGCTGTTTGATGCATCATCCGTAACGCTACTATCTGTTAGAACATTTCCTGCATCTCCCATCCAATTATCAAGTGTTTCAAGTGATGCTCCTTTTGATTCTTCAACACCATTATTAAACTCGTCTACTGTTGCTGATGCAACATTTTTTGCAGTATCAGTTACGCTAGGTTTTGCACTTTCTAAAGCATTATTGACAATTTCTTCATAATTATCTTTCAATGAATAAGTAAGATCTGAAGTTGTCATTGCTTCCCAATCAAACAGATTGTTTAATAAATCTTCTCCAACATCTTTGCTCCACCCAGCACCGTCTACTCCAAGCTCATCCATCCGCTCTTCAATTGCATCAGATAATTCATCGATATTACCAATCTGTTTTTCAACAGCTTTTCTAATGTACGCATCTTCATCATTTCCAGCCGCCCATTTTTCCCAAAATTTCATACCCTCCCAGTCTTCCTGAGCTTTTGTTATAACACCATTTATTTTATCTATGAAATCTGTTTGAAACAGATCTGTTACCTGGGTCATCTGCTCACGGGATTTATCCTTCATATTCTGAATTGCATTCGGCAAATCATCCAATGCTTTCTGAGCAACTTCTTTCTGTTCCGGTGTTGCATTTGGACTATTTAACAGTTCCGTCCAATATGCCGAAATGTCTTTCTGTGCTTCTTCCAAATTGGAATCATAATTGTCAACAGCAGTTTTCATATCATCCAGATAGCCATTAAGTACATCCATATCTACTTCTTTACCATCTGGGAATAACTTATCGTAATCTATTCCTTTTACAATATTATTAATATCTACAGAATAATCACTCGCTGCCTTTGAGAATCCATCCAAATCAGAACTTAAAGAATACAGTTCAGAAGAAAGTTCTTTCCATTTATCAGAGCCTACTTCTACTTGATTCATTTCCTGCACAATTTCTTTTGCACGCTCTGTATTTGTGAATCCATAAGTTATCATTGCATCAATAGCAGCATCTGTATCCGCGCCTATATTTTCTAAGGCATCATGTAATGCACCACCTTCACCATACGCTGCAATTACTGTCTGCTCCATTGTGGCAAATTTCTGTTCTGTCAATGTTGCCAGTTCTCCGAAAAGCTCTGCTAATTTCTCTTTTCCTTCTTCCACTGACAGTACGCCATTATCCATTGCAGTTTCGATTCGTGTTATCTCAATCCAAGTATCTTGAATATTTTTCTGCACATTATCCATTTCGTTGGATTTTTCAGATATAGTTGAAAATCCTTTACCAGCTTCTTCAATAGAATCTGTAAAATTACTTACAACTGTATCTATAGGTACGCCACCCGGATTGGAAAAAGCATCGTAAATAGCATCTCCGACCTTTTCATCTATAATTTCATCCATTGCATCTTTTACTCCGGCTATTGCGCCAACCAGACCCGCTATAGCAGCAATAATAATTCCAGGAGTATCAAACGCTAAATATAAAGCACCTGCTGCCAATCCTGCTGCCACAGTTACTTTTCCAATGGATTCCGCCATGTTATCAGTCTGCAGAGCAATATCTCGGAAAGATTCCTTAAAAACTGTAATTTCCCCAAATACTGCCGCAACACCAATTGCTCCTTTTTGCAGGGTTGTAAGATTGTTTCTTACACCAGCAATTGACGTTTTGAGACTTCCCCAGAAGTTACCACCAGTAGCACTGGTTTTAAGCCTTGAAAATCCGGCACTAACCTTTGTAAGCAAAGATGCTGTTTTTGGATATTCACTTTCCAATTTCATCATAGAAGAACAGTTTCCCTTTAATGCAGAACCTGCCAAATCTACTGCCTTTGAAAATGAATTGAATTTCTTTGCAGCATTTGCAATTCCAGAAAATACATTTGTTCCAAACATATTCTTGGTTAATTTATTTAGGCTGACCAGTGATACAATGGTTGTCTCAATCGGTGCCGCACTAAATGTCGTTGCAAAAGTCTTAATTCCTGCATTTATTGCTTTCCAAAGTGCCTTACCAACCTTGGCTCCGATTTCAAGCAAATTCAAATTCTCAAGGAATTTTCCAATCTGCCGTCCAATCATTTCCCAGTTGGTTGTATCAATAGCTACAATAATCGCATCCAGTATTCCATTTGCCCATACATTAATGGCACGTCCAAGTGAAGCGAAATCATATGTTCTGAAGAATTCGTTCAAACCGGTTCCAATAGATTTCCCCAAATCCTTGAAATCGAATGTATTTCCAAATGCCAATGCGTTATAAATTGCACTATTTAAAGCACCAGCAATGCTTCTTCCTACAGTTCCGAATAAGGATGGCGAAATCAGACCATTAAGGAATTTAGCAAAATTAGTACCAAAGTTCTTAGATGCGCTATATACAGAATCCCAATTAATTTTATTGAGACCATCTCTAATGCTGCTGCCGATAAATCGACCTATCCCCTCAAAATTGCCATGTGAAAATGCATAATATATTTTATCTGCAATCTTCTGAGCTTTATTTTCCATCCGGTCAAAGGCATCATCCCATGCTTTCTGGTACTCTTCAAGTGCCTTGGATATTTCTGCATCTAATAATGGATTTCCGCCACCAACGCCGGAGCCGGAACCACTACTTGAACCGGATTTAGGGTCATTAAGCTGATTTAATTCATCGAAGCCAAGTACAGTGTTCTTAAGTTTTTTAGCCGCATCATTCGCACCATTTAAGGCATCCTCTGCATCATCCGCTCCACCGACTAAATCCTCAATGCCATTGCTGGCACCACCGATGGATGAGTTAATGCCACTCAGATTGATTCCAAGCAGACCACCAACCCATGCAAAAAGTCGCTGCATTGCCATTACAAGACCATTAATATACGGAAGAACCTTCTCAATAATAGGCAAAAACAGATTTCCGATTGTTCTTGCCAGATTAGAAAAGTTCTGTTTTAACATTCTCAACTGGTTAGCCGGTGATTCCATTGTGTTTGCCAAGTCACCATACGCAACCTTCGACTGGTCTAATATAGTCAGTAATCGTAACTGTGCCTTGGTTGCCTGATTCATTTCACTAATCGCACCGGTCAGACCGTATTTATAAGCATATTCCTGCAGAGTAGCATTTGTGATATCAATACCAAACGCACGAACTGCTCTGGACTGTCCCGCCAAAGCAGATGCGAATTTCTCAAATGCCTGTTCAAATGTAGTGTTTCTCAAGGATGCCCAGTCAGTGCCAAGCATTGTAAGAGCAGTCGAAAAATTAAGCGCACTTTCTTCTGCCACACCAATAGATTCGGATACCTGTGCAAACATTGCCTGGTAATTCATTACAGTATCCGGATTCATTCCAAGATTCTTCTGTCCGGTATATGTAGCATTACCATCTGTATCAATATCGAATCCGGTCATCTTGGCTGTAAGCTGCTTTGCTCTTGAAGAGAATGACGATGCATAAGCTTCTGCAGAATCATATCCTGCCTGTTGCCAATTTGCTGCAGCATCATCACCAAGCTTATGCATGGCTACTTCAAAGTAGTTTACAGTTTCAAGGAAATCCATTGAAGAATTCACTGTATTCCAAAGGCCTTTAAATCCTCGAATAACCATAAAGAAATTAGCGTAGAATGCACCTGCAATCTGTGAAAAGCTCTTTAAACTTTTGCCAGCCTTTCCATCAGAGGAAAACAATCCGGATAATATAGAGGTTGATTTACTACTTTTATTACCCATCGTGCTTAATGTGGAACCTACCTTAGAACCCTGCGAAGCTAATTTAGCCAAAGCATTGGTCATTTCAATAATATTGTTACTTACAGCCGGTGCCTTTGACAGGGTTTCCATTAATTCTGAGAGATTCTTCGCCAATAATGGAAGGTTCGTAATTGCTCTACCAGCAGCCACTCCGCCAAGCCTTGAAATAGCGGATGCTATTTCATTCATTCCGGACATATTGAATTTTAATTCACCAATCTGGTTCATCTGCCGAACAAAACCCTGCAACTGAGCAGATAATGTAGGCAGATTCTTTGTAGCCTGTGTAGATGCCTTGCCACCCAACTTAGATAGTGTTGGTATAAGCTGTGCCAGTCCTGTTACATCAAATGTCATGGCTCCGATATTGTTCATTCCTGCAACAAAGCTCGCCAAATCATCTTTAATCTTGATAAGATTTCCGGTGCCGGTAGTGGCATTCTTTCCACCTAGTTTTGATAATGCTGCAGCAATGCTTGTAACTCCTGCAACATTAATATTCTGTGCTTCTGCCAAGCCATTAGACAGATTCTGTAATGCAGAGGTAACTCCATACATAGAATTCGTATCTACCTCTGAGAATTTGCTTAATGCTCTTGCCAGGGATGTAATTTCTGCTGATTTTCCACCTTTAAAGCCGGTTGCTGAATCAGATAGTGTTTTGATTCCGGATGCAATATTAGTAAGTTTCTGAGAATCAAAGGAAAGACCATCTTTCAACTTTTCCATACTTGATGCCATCTTTTCAATAGCTGCAGTATGTCCGGAAATCTTAGAAATTCCACTTGCAAATGAATTAAGTCCTTTGCCACTTGCGCCGCCAAGTACAGAAGATACCTTTTCCAATTTGCTAATGAGCGCATCTAACTGCTGATTTGCTCCTTTTGCCTGTGCTTCAACTTCTATCTCTAAACGGTCAATGTCCGCTGCTCCCATCTGCTCACCAACTTCCTTATAACTATTAAAGGTTTGTGACTATCTCCCATTCGATAGCCAGATAAAAAGAACGGACGCTGTGACACGTCCGCTCCCTAATTTTCTTTTTCTTCAAATTTCTTATTCCAAGCAAGTACCCACAATTTGAACTGTTCTGCTTCGCTTAATGGTTCTGCTTCTTCCTGTTCTTCTTTATCCATCAAGCTATATGGATGTGACGGATATTTTGAGCTCTTAGAAAATGCTGCACCTATCGCTCTAAGGCAATAGATTCCATTGTAATATGCAGACAAATCAATAATCTGTGCTTCCTGCTTTTTCTTTTCAGTAAAGGCTTCCTGATATGCATTCATGATTCTTGGATTCAACATAGGAAATGTCCTCATGTCAATTCCATATCTGATTGCTGCCGGAAGCCATACATTATAAATTTCATTTGTGAAAAACTTTTCTGTAGATGCTAATTCAACTACTGTACTTCCGTCTCCGCAGTCGTAGATTTCTTCGTACTCTTCTTGTTCTCGTCCATACCGAGAACCTTTCTGAAAAAATCAGATTCATTGATTGCATTTACAAATGCCTTATAAATTTCATTCATATTGCCGCCACCATAAATGTGCTGTTCTGCTAACCGGTTAGCTTCTTCTCTGTCACATTTAGCACAAAGCATGATAAAAGCACTTGCTGGTGCAAAAATCTGATTTTTTCTGAACATTGCAAGGACATCATATCCTTCGCTTTCCAGCCTTTCCATGTGACCGAATCCTAACTTTGGAACATCATATTTTTTGTTATTAATTGTTACTGTTGTTGCCATTTTCTTCTTCCTCCTTGTTTTCCGGCTCTTCCGGTTCTGTTACAACCTCTTCATTTTCTGCTGGCAGCTTAGAGACGGATTTCTCCGTCTCTTCTGTTGTTCATGCAGTCTTATCACCAATTGAAATCTTAGTGGATGGAGAAACATTGATTGTCATCTCACGAACGCCGTTTACTTCACCTTCATTAACATAAACAGCATGTTCTCCTTCCCAGGTTGCCACACCGTCTTTTCCATCTTTTCCCATTGAGAGACGATAATGCAGTGGAATTCCTGACTTTGCTAATACTGTTTTGTATGTTTCTAACAGATAATTAGCTTTGAATTCCATGGAATCCATAGACTGCACACCATTGATGAATGTCTGTGATTCATCCTCAAGGTCAGTTGTTTCAAGCTGGTTTGGTGCTCCGCCTAATTTCGGATAGTTTTTGATTGGGCATAACTTTTCCCATGCTTTTCCATCCTCACTGATTTCAAGAATGGTATTAATTGTACTTACTGCTTTTTCTGCCATTTCTTCTTCCTTTCTACCGCATAACTTTGAGCGGTCAGCGAACACCTCTCGAGTGGGTGTCCGGTGCATAAAAAATAAGAGCCATTGCTGACTCTTGGTTTCATTTTATATAAACCCATCGAAACCGAGGGGTTTATTCAGTTTTTACTTCTTCTATTTCATCCCCATTTGCATAGATGCGCTGAAATCTTACAACCCAGCGGCTTACATTTGGGTCAGCTGCATTTGCTACCGGTAATGGACCGTATTTACACTGCCAACCATATTTAAGCATAATCTCTTTTACTTTATTGCAAATCGTATAACAGGTATTATCAGCAATACTTCCAGTATCATATGCCGATACGGTAATCATTGGTGTCTGTGCTCCCTCGTTACCTTCCAAATCGTAATTTCCACCGGATATATCACTTAATGCCACATCACAGTATGGAAAATCCGTCTGTTTCGGTGTAATATACCGCCCGACTTTACATTCGGGATATGCTTTTTTCATCTTCTTTTCCAAATGTGTATAAAATGTATTCCACTCAAATCCTGCCATTATTTAAACACCTCCTTTGCAATAGCGACAACCTTATCTCTTAGTTCCTTACCGGCATTGTACATAGGCATCTTTGGTGTAACACCAGTTGAATAATGCCAGTCTCCCTGCAAGTCCATGTACCACCATACAGGCTCCTTTCCATGGGTTCCATAGGTCCCTGTTCCAACACCAGGTATGCCGACAGGGTTCTGTGCAGGAAGTCCAGCACCAAATTCAAGCATCAATGCAGGACTTATCTCTTTGCTTTGCTCACCATCCTGATTCTGCCATTGGCTTATAATCTTCTGGGAATCTTCCATGAAGAATATTGCCTTGCATCCAGCTTTCTCCGGTGAGATTTCCGAGGACAGCCGAATGTACTTGCCGAAACCGCTGCTGCCGATATGAGCCTGTGCAATCTGAATGCCTTCGTTGCAAAGACGCTCGCAAAGTTGTTGACACTTGGAATCAAGGCTGTTTTGGTATGATTGCAATTCTTTAATTGCCCTGTTGATTTCTGATACGGATAAGCCAAATGAAATCTTTTTCGCCATGTCCTACGCTCCAAACATCATAAATCTGTCTCCAAAATGTGCTTCATTCAGTGCCTTTTCAATTTCATCCCGATAAGTAAATGGGCTTAATGGACTTTCAATTCTCTCTCGTAAAATTGGTGCTGATGCACTTACGGAAACGGTCCGCCCGGCATCTGTGCACATCTTAGGTGGTAATTCAGCCAAAGCACACATCTCCATTCTTTTATGTCCGCATGAATTAACTTTTGAACATTCTTGACATTTTTGTGCTAATCTTGTGATTGTCATATCAGCTACTTCCTTTCGGTAATTGCTTCAATAAAAATTTCTTTACATTCAGTGATGATTTATCAGCCAACACCTGATAATCGGCACTATCGCCATCCACCGAGCCATCTGCATTGTATCTTGGCTCACTCATATGCCAAATTCGACTCATTTCGTTAATAGGCAAGGTCATATCAGATGAAGATAAAACAGCCTGATATGAACCAACATCAAAGCCGTATTCCATAGCTTCAGCTTCACCGCCAGATTTTGCAATGTTGGCATAAAAAATGGCAGGCTCGTTATAACCTGCCACAATACCTATTTGAATTGGAATTTGTTCTCCGTCAACCTCGGTGTATTTGATTTTTCCATCCTCGTCCGTTTCATAGACTGGAATTTCATCACTGTATGTTGCGTAGTACAGTTTCTGCTTATTTTTTTTCAGAGAACGCATAGTCATAATACCTCATTTTCTTTCAATTTTTATCATGCCGCCGTCTCCAATAATAGCTTTTATTTTATTGTACAACCACTCATCATCAAAATCCGAAACCTTTGTTCTAAATACACTGCATTTTTCTAAGTTAATACCTTGGTAATAGTCTAGTTCAACAAAGCCTAATTTATCTAACTCTTTTGTTACTTCTTCATGCAGAGTATCATTCATACCAACAATTGTAATAACCATTTTCGTTAAGAATCTATTATATGAAATCAATTCGTTCCTTACGACCTTGCCAATATGTTCAACTATAATTTGTGATTCAAGAATAGGGTTATCTTTATAAAAAATATTGTACTTTATATTTTTTAAATATTCTTCTATTGATTTTCCCAATTCTACAGCCCCAAGCATATCATCTTCATAAAAAATTGTACGCATATCTTTTATATCAAATGATAATTTTGACTGATTTTCACACAAACATAACATTGGTTTACCCAAAACGTGGCCAAGACATAGCTCGTACATAACATTTGGATTTGCACCCGATAAATTTACAATAAGCAAGTCTGCTATTGCTATTTTTTCTGTTATTTGGTGCGTTAACATTCCTATCTCATATATTTCATATGAAGCTACAACCTCTATAAACCCATATTTCTTCAATACTGGCTTGATAACATTTTCAATCACTCCACGCGCTCTTCTAAAAATATCAGAATTTACATCTCCTATAGGAGTTATAATAAAACACTTCTTTCCTTGTTTTTCATTCTTTTTATCCATAGTAAATCCCCCTTTTATCGCCATTATACGACAAAAGAAGAACGGCTACAAGAAGTTATTCTGCTACGCTCCAGTCCTCTGCAAGCATATCTGCCTGTGATGCAAGCCATCCCATCTGAACACCAGATGTTCCAACAAAAGCGATTGCCTTATTACCGATGGCATCATGCTCACAATTCACAAGCTCGCCATCTGCTGACACATAGGAAATGCCTGTTGCAAGCTGAATGTACTGTTTCTTACCATTCCAACCTTTGCGGGCAACTTTCTGTCCTTTTTTTAAAAGCTCTAATGCTTTTCCAAAATCCATTATCTTTCCCTCCAAAACATAAATATGGCGCACCGCCCACCACCACTCAACGTGCGCCGCCTGCGAACTTGTAATCATTACTTACTAGTTCACGCTCAATCTTCTTTCATTGCCTGCATTGCAAACAAGTTACCTTTTCTACAACACGGTAGATAGGCTATACCGCTTAACCCTGCGGTCGGGAGATAGAAGCTGGGTCACCTTATCCTTTCTGAATAACCGTTGCAAAAGGAATTACTTCCCTTAAAATGTTTTCCCTTGGATTCCATGCCCGGCTGATACCATTTTCACTGTGGCTTGTCTCACCCTCAGCTCCAATATGGTTCCAGTCATACAGTGCAAGGTCTTTTATAATGTCATACATAGCCATCATATCTTTATAAATGAACTCTTCTGTGTGATGCTCCTGATAATTTCGCTTACGCTTCACTGCGTAATAGGCTCCCTTAATCTTTGAAGATAAAAGAGCCTTATCGGAATCCTCATGCAATTCAGAAGTCAATTCAGCTTCCAAATCCATATTTAATTCTTTCAAAAGCTCTTCCATCCAAGTTCATCTCCTACTCTGTTTTTGAAGTTACTGTATTATGTCCTGCTTTAACCGCATTGTAAGCCTTATCGCATTCAACGATAGTAATTACTTTGCCGGATTCAGCTTCGATTTCATCAGTGCCATTCCATGCATTCCATGTTCTTACTGACTGTCCCAGCTTAACTGTTGTTTCAGCTTCGCCTACTTTGTATTTGTAGGAATTACCCTCCGTCAATGGCTCTGTGATGGTAATCTTGGTCTTTCCAGTAACATTCCCTGCTGCGGATGCAACTGTCAGTGTTCCAAGTGATGTAGGTTCATCAGAATCTGCCTTTGAAACGGAATAGACTTTTCTTGCCATATCTCCATCAGTCGGCATCGCTGCAGACAGATTTGTAATCTTAGCAGAATACCACTCTGGGCCATGATCAAGTCCAATCTGACCGAAAATCTGTTTCTTGGTGCCAGCACCGGTCTTTGCTAATTCTTCAAGGAAGAAGTTTCCTTTTCCTGGTACGAGCTGTTCAACAGGACCCATAATGAACGGGTCAAACAGTGTAACCGTTCCAGCCGGAAGATAAATCAGGTCTCTTAAATACACTGTTCCAAGTGGTGTAAGCACCTTATCAACAGCAATTCCATTAACATCTCTTCCGCTCTCAACGATTGTAAGACCGTTTGCTACAGCATCTGCATTTAACTGCATTCTGCTTGTAGAATCAAGTCCGAGGACAATATTGGTAATATCTCCATTTGCTTCCTTGATACACTTTAATGCTTCACACACTAACATGAAAGAAAGTTTCTTTCCATCAGCATCAAGTGCGTTTGTGGTAATTGCTTCCAGAAGTCCTCTGGACTGATTTGCATCGTTGTCATTTGTGGACTTATGGAATTTACCATTGAGGAATGTGTACTCAATGTCCTGCCCAATTTTTGCCATCTTTGCGGCAACCTGAAAATCCTCTTCGGAAATCGGGTTCGCCTGCTGTCCTGCAATATTGATTCCACTTAATGTACCCATGTTAGACATTTTACCGTAGGAAGTGCCAACGGACTCCTGAAAAATCTGTGTAACATTAGTCTTCTGCTCTCTTGTAATTACTGAAGCTGCCGGTGCATTAAGAGAGTCTGCTTCTGAAATTTTAGGCTGACTTCCTGTTGATGTCTCATATTCCTGCCCAGTTACAAATTCTGTGCTCGTCGAATATTTTCTTCTTCCACCAATCATTGTTGAGAATGGTGTCTTTGTGTTGCCCTTATTGAAGAGCATACCAGAATAATTAGGAGTGTTTCCACTCATTGCAAATACATCTGCCATAATTAAATATCTCCTTTACATTGTATTTAATGGTTTGTTACATTAGCTGCAGCCTGCTGGCGAATTAATGACGCCATAAGAGCCATATCACCGCTTGCCTGCGCATCTGCAATCTGTTTACTGTAATCAATAGTTGTCTGGTTTCCTGCCGGAGGAGTTGGCATATCTTTCAGCAAATCGGCTTTGATTGCTTTCTGTAATGCTTCCTCATGCTTTTTCTGTAAACGAAAAACAGTTTCCATATCGCCATCATAAAGAGCTTCGGCAATCTCCTCGGCATCTTTCTCCTCATATTTCAAAGCCAAATGCTGCTTTTCATACTCTGATACCTTGGATGCACGACGAAGGTTTTTTAATTCCTCTTCAATCTGTGCCTGCTTTTCAGCATCTTCAATCTGCTTCTGTTCCTGCTCGCTTGCTGCAGCTTTCCATTTCTTTTTATAGTCAGCCGCCTCTGAATTTGCTTTTTCCAGAAGAGTCTTCGGTACAAATCCGTCGTATTGACTCTTATCGACAAGCTCACGTTCTGCTAACGCCGCGTTAATGTCCTCAAAAGTCATGTCCTCTTTGTACGCATCACCTAATAATTCTTTCAAATCTGCCATAATATCCTCCTTGCGTTTGTTCAAGCGGTTCCCTCCGCATTAGATTCCGTTTTAATGACTTGTCTTGTCTTTTGCGTTTTTAAATAGCTTCCCTGCTATGTATATAAAAAGAGAGCCTATTTCTAAGCTCTCAAAATACCAATTATTCATCTGATACAGACACCTTAGATGGTTGGTCTGTAATATCGGGCTGCATCTTTTTATCAGAATTTGTTTTAGTTTTCTGATTAAATAAAATTTCATCGATTCTTTCAGCAGAATCCAATGCAACCTGTTGCGGGTCTGTAAATAAGCCAACTATCTCAATTGCTCGAAGTGGGTCAATTCCAACATTAATTAAAGTTGCCAGCGAATTACACTTAGTAGCCAAATCATAAGTGCGTGACCTTGAAAACTTGATTTCTATATCGGAAAGGTTCAATTCTGCAACATCGGAATCAACTTCATTACTCATTTTAAGGATGTTCAGGATAATTGCTGTTTCTCTTCGTTCAGCTTCCATCCAAATCTGTTCTTTTGACTTGGCATCTGTTTCGGCATCCATCCAACCGGTGGACATATTTGTTGCGCTTCCGGTGCTTCCGCCGGATAGTTCTGATCTATTTGGAATATGAGCAATCTTTTCAATCTTACGCTCCACATAATCAACAAGCGTCTGATTCTCTGATTGATTAAGCACACATTCAAGATATTTCAATGTTGCCGTTCTGCCTTGCTCGGATTTAGTGAGAATCAAGCCTTGTTTTCGAAGTTCTTTGTATTGTTCTGTATCGATTGCAACATTATCTCCCCATAGAATGTTTTGAATATGCTGCGCAATATCATTAACACGGTCAGAATCAATGGTATTCAACGCATCCATAAGAGGAATAACCCTCTCAAAAC
>ERZ773147.772-NODE-772-length-37235-cov-5.391151_pt1 | contig 37235 bp, 40 predicted proteins | sample MGYA00580851_ERZ773147 | MGnify/ENA primary metagenome ERZ773147 (study PRJEB29015, sample SAMEA2737818) | human gut metagenome | biome: human gut; feature: human-associated habitat; material: faeces | place: China | collected 2012 ... | reverse complement strand
CCGTGAAGGTTTTCGCCGCAGGTCGAACACGGTGCACCATCCGGTGATTTACCGGAGCGTGAAGCCGATGCACCGGAATGTGGTATATGCAGCGACAGACGGCGGAGCGCTTAGAACGGGCGCACAGTATACGAAAATGGAATGACTTTGAACGATAAAATCAGGCCGACCGGAGTTCGTTTCCGGTCGGCCTGATCATATCACAGGTATTGCTGCAGGGCTTTTTCAAAATCGTCTACGGCTTCCATATCGCCGTCTTCAATGGCATGCGTAATGCAGTGGTCGAGGTGCTCACGGATAATTTCCTTGCCAAGTCCGTTCAGCGCTGAGCGGATAGCCGAGAGTTGAATCAGCACCTGTGCGCAGTCTTCATCAGCATCGATCATCTTTTTGACATGTTCCAAATGGCCAACCATGCGGGAAATGCGGTTCATTTGGCGCTTTTTGGTCTGCGGATCATGCGTGTGATGATGTGAGTGTTCATGGTTCTCTGCGGACATACAATCCCTCCCTCCGCATCACTGGATTGTATGTAGCTTAACACAAATTTCGACTTATGTAAAGTTCCGATAACAGTCAGCGACTTTCCACATTTTTATATCAACGGGTTATCCCATTCATACCTGCTTTTTCACAGCACGCAGCATATAAAGCGGTGTCGCACCGTAAAAGGCCTTCTCTCTCACTCCAAAGACTGTCTGTCACATCCCGTACAAAGGAGATGTCCGTGCAGGGCAGTTGGCTGAGCACACCCACGTCAAAGTCCGGGCGCTGAGCCACTCCGAACACCTGATAATTTTCTGGATTCAGCGAACTGTTGATATACTCATAGGATCCGTCGTGGGTAAAGCCCCGGCCATACTTTTTGAGGCCCTCCCGCTCCCGGCGGATTGCCTCGTCCCGCACTGCGCCCGGCTGATAGGGCAGATGCCAGTTGGCGTCAAAAATCAGCAGCACACCGCCGGGTTTCAGTACACGCAGCCACTCTCCATAGACCTGCAGATGATCGCGAATAATATGCGTCACATTACGGCTGATGACCAAATCAAACGTATTTGCCGGGAAGAGCAATGTGCCGAAATCCCCCTGTATCAAAACGGGTGATACGCCGAAATGTGCGGCATTCTCCCGTGCGTGCGCCAGCATACCTGCAGAGCCGTCCACACCGGTGACCGTGTGGCCGGCACGGGAGAGCAGGATTGAGAAGAACCCCGGCCCGCATCCCGCATCCAAAACCCGAAGTGGGCGCGTGGAGGGAGCATTGGCTTCTATGATTTGCAGCCATTTTTCCGGTCGGTCTGTTTCAAATTCTTCTTCCACATAGCGGTTATAGTTGTCGGATCGGATGGTCCAGCTCTCATTAATTTGTTCCTGCGTCAACATGGCATAAGCTCCTTTATATGAGTACAGAGTTTACAAGTCGTTTGGTATATGAGTGTACGGGGGCATGAATAATTTGATCTGTTGCGCCTTGCTCCACAACCTTCCCGTCATGAAGCACATAGGTCCTGCCGCAAAAGCTGCTGACCAGTGCAAGGTCGTGGGATATGAACAGAAGCGATAGTCTGCTTTCTCTCCGAATATCATTTAGCAAACCAACGATCTGCGCCTGTACGGACACATCCAGCGCAGAGGTTGCCTCATCGCAAATCAGCAGACGCGGTTTTTGCGCAATGGCCCTTGCGATGGCGGCCCGCTGGCATTCACCGCCGCTGACTTGCGTGGGATAGAGTCTCAGATAGTGCACATCCAGCCCAACCCTTTCCATAAGTTCCTCCGCTTTCGCCGTGCGCTGCACCCGTCCCGGCACAATAGCCTTCAGCGCGTCGTTGAGACTCTCGCCCAGCGTCAGACGCGGGTCAAATGAGGATCGCGGCTCCTGAAAGATCATCTTCATATCCCGGTACGCCGCCCGCAGCGCTGAACCTTTAATAGCTGTTAGCTCGGTGCCGCACAGCGTAACGCTGCCGCTGTCTGGCTGGATCAGACGGGTGATAATGCGTGCCAACGTGGATTTTCCAGAGCCGCTTTCTCCGACGATGCCGACGCACTCTCCGGTTTCCACGGTCAGGGAAATGTCGTCCACCGCCCGGAATGTTCGCCCGCCGTGCTCATGAAAGCTCTTTGTCACATGACTGACTTCAAGGATCGTCTGCATGGCTGGACGCCTCCTTTCCGCAGAGTGTCCTGTGCTGTCCGTTTACCGTGTGTGGCCTTAATATCACCTGATCGCAGCAGGCTCCCTCCGCGTATGGACATCTGGATGCAAAAGCGCAGCCCTGTTCGGGGAAAAACTCAGGTTTACGACCGGGAATTCCTTGCGGCAGCTTTCCGTCCAACCGGGGGACCGCCGCAAGCAAGGCGCGGGTGTACGGGTGCATTGGGTGATGCAGCACATCATCGCGGGGGCCGCATTCAACAATGCGTCCGCCATACATAACAGCTACCTGATCTGCCAGCTTTGCCGCAACGCCCATATTGTGGGTAATCAGCAGAATAGACGTTCCGTATTGGGCGCGCAGGTGCAGAAGTTCCTCGACGACCTGTGCCTGCACGGTCACGTCCAGCGCACTGGTCGGCTCATCCGCCAGCAAAATGGCAGGCTCAAGTGCCATCGCAACCGCAATCGCCACACGCTGATTCATGCCGCCGGAGAGCTGTGCGGGACAGCTCTCCAAAATGCGCTCCGGGTCCTTGAATTCCATACTCTGCAGAAGGGCAGCCGCCTTTTGTCTGGCACTGGCTTTCGTAACAGACCGGTCGTGTGCGTGCAGCGCATCGTAAAACTGCTTGTGGATCTTGCGGATGGGATCCAGCGACGCGCCCGGCTCCTGAAAGACAACGCCGATTTCACTGCCGCGAATCGACTGTATCTGCCGGGAGGACAGCCGCCGCAGATCATCCCTGCGGAAAAGCACCTGCCCACCGGTAATCTCCACTCGCCCCGGCAGCTGCAGCACGGCATGGAGCAGTGTGCTCTTGCCAGAGCCGCTCTCTCCAATCACACAAGTGATCTCTCCTGCATCAATAGACAGATTCACGTTGCGTAAAATAGCCGTCTGCGTATCCGGATAGCGTACAGACAGGTTTTGAATATCGACCAAATGCTTCTCCTGCACAGGATACGCCTCCTTACACTGACAGTGCTTACTTAACGCAGGTTTTGTAATTGATATGATAGTAGTCCACCGGGGACTGCTCCAGCCCCTCCACGGTATCCTTCATGGCCATGTACATATTCAGGTGGAAAATATTGCAGTAAGAATTTTCAGAAAGCACAATCTCGTCAATCTGCTTGGTGAGTTCTGCACGCCTTCCGGTATCCAACTCCACTGCAAGCTCCGCCAGCAGGTTATCTACCTCGGTGTTGGAGTAACGGCCAAAGTTATTGGTACCGCCGGTGCTGTAGCTGTTCATCATGTAGGAATAAGAATCGCCTGTCGGCATCGTGACCTCAGCGTACACGCTCAGATCGAACGTACCTGCATGCCCACGATCCTCCGTGCTATCCAGCTGTTCAAAGCTGACATCCATACCGAGCTGGCGCAGTGCGGACTGCAGCGCCTGACTGGTCTGCGGAAGCCCCGTGCGGCCATAGGTGATAATCTGCAGGGAGACTTTTTTGCCGTCCTTGTCCAGAAAGCCGTCGCCGTCGGAATCTGTATAACCGCTCTGTTCCAGCAGTGCCTTTGCCCCGTCCATATCAAAATCGGGAACATTCGTCAGGGAAGCCTCATCGCTGAATGCCGTTGCGGCCGGGAAGGTGGATTTCGTGGGCGTACCCGCACCATTGACAAGAACGCTGGCATAGTTCACGCGGTCGATTGCCATGCAGACTGCCTTACGGAAGTTGGGATCGCCCGTGAATTCATGCTCCAGATTGAAATACACCTTATACACGCGCGAGGTCGCGGCCTGCGAGATCTTGAAGCCACTCGTTCCGTCAAACAAGTCGCGGGCGTCATAGGGGAGGCCGTAGCAGGCATCCAGCTCTCCCTTTTGCAGAGCAAGCGTGGAGGCATCAAGATCGCTGGTAGACCGGATGGTCACATGCTTACTGGCGGGTTTACCGGCCCAATAGTCATCAAAGGCATCCAGCTCCAGCCGCTCGTTCTCCACATATTCCACCAGCTTGAACGGCCCCGTACCCACCGTGGCATTGCCGTCCGTATCCAGACTTTTAACATCCACGATGCCGGAATAGGGATCGCACAGACAGTTGGGAAGGACAGGGTTCGGCTCACGGGTAGTGATCGTCAGGGTGTTGCCGTCCGCTTCAATGGAGGCGATGTTCAGCTCCTTCTCTGCGCGGCTCTGCATGGAACATGTACGCTCGAGAGAGGCCTTCACCGCGGCGGCATCCATGATATTTCCGCTCTGGAACAGCACACCGTCGCGCAGCACGATTGTCCAGACGAGGCCGTCGTCGGAAACGGAATAGTCGTCCACCAGATTTTTCTGAACATTCATGCTGTCGTCAAGCCGGAAGAGGGACTCCATAACACCGCTGCGCATGCCCACCCATGCATAGGCCCCGGAGGCCGGATCCACATTGCCGATCTGACCACCGAAAACGAAGGTACCGCGGGTGTCGTCCCCATTGTCAGTGTTTGCCTGGGTGCCGCAGGCGGTCAGGCAGAGCACCATAACCAACGCCAAAATAAAAGCTGTGATTCTCTTCATGTTTTTCTCCTTAATTGTTGATAGATTTGGTTTTTCCTTTTGGATCCAGCACGTCGCGCACGCTGTCACCCAGAAGATTGAACAGGATGGTCATCAGAAAGATGGCAAGCGCCGGATACAGCACCACCCACGGGCACTGCTGCATCAAGCTGCGTCCCTCAGAGAGCATGCTGCCCCACTCCGCCGTGGAGGAACTCAAGCCGAGAAAGCTCAGGCCCGAAATGCTCAACATCGCGCTGCTGAGGTGCAGTGTTCCGGTCACCACCACGGGGCGAATCGCATTTGGCAGGACATGACGCAGCAGAATAGAAATGCTGCTCTGTCCGTTCAAAATGGCCGCCTTGACGAAGTTTTCTTGACGGATAGAGAGCACATAGCTGCGGATCAGCCGGGCATATTGTGTCCAGCTCGTCGCTGCCAGTGCAAGAATGCCGTTTTTCAGTCCCGGCCCCAGCATGCCCGCCACCGCGATGGACAGCACAATGCCGGGAAACGCCAGAAAAACATCCACAATGCGCATGATGACCTCGTCGACAATCCCCCCTGCATATCCGCTGATGAGACCAATGGCACAGCCGATGAGCATGCTCAGCCCGACAATAATCAGTGAAGCGAAAATCGAGCTGTAGGCACCGGATAAGATGCGCGACCAGATACATCGGCCCAGCCAATCCGTACCCATCAGGTATTCGCCGCCGGGCGGCTGCTTTGCCGATAGCAAATCTACCAGTTCCGCATCGTGCGGGGCAAGCGAACCGGAGAACAGGCTGAACAGGCATAGGGCAATAAAAATCGCCAAGTAAAGAAGCATCCTGCGTTTTGTACGGGCAGTTTGCTTCATCACTCCACCCCCATTCCGGCACTGAGCCGCGGATCCACATAGTAGTAAGAAATATCCGTCAGCAGATTGACGACAATGTAGATCACGCTCATCCAGACCACGAAAGCCTGAATGGTCGGATAGTCGCGGGAGGTCACTGCGCTTGTAACCATATATCCCATGCCGGGGAGAGAGAAGATCATCTCCACTGCAGCCGTTCCGCCGAGAAGCGATCCGATTGACATAGACATCAGCGTTATGATTGTAATCATTGCATTGTGCAGCACATAATGGAACAGCACCACCCTGCTTTTCAGTCCGCGGGATACCGCACCGTCCACATAGGCCTTGCCGAGCTGTTCCAATACGGCGGCGCGCACCTGCCGGATGTATTTTCCGGTCATGGGAATCGCCAGTGCAAGCGTCGGTAGGACAAGGCTCACCCAAGAGCTGGAGGACAGAATTGGGAACCAGCCCAGCTTCAATGCAAAAAAGTACAACAGCAGCAGAGACACGATAAAGTTTGGCAAACTGTTGCCCACAAAGCTCAAGAAACGGATCACCAGGTCGGCAGGCTTCCCTTGCTTCACAGCCGTAAGAATTCCGAGCGGAACGGACAACAAAATGGTCACAACGACCGACGCCGCGGTCAGCTTCAGCGTATTAGGAAGCGCGGCCAGGAGTTTTCCGGCGACCGACGCGCCGTCGATATACGACGTTCCCATATCGCCGCGGATAAAGTTCCACAGCCAATTGAAATATTGAACGAGAAACGGACGATCCAGTCCCAACTGGCTGCGCATTGCAGCTACAACATCCGGGTCCGGTGCCGTTCCCTGTCCCTGCAGCATCATCTCCACGGGATCCTGTGGGGACAGATACATTAGCCCATACGTCAGTAGTGTGACACCAAGCAGGACTGGGAGCAAAGAAAGCAGTCTTCGTAGCACATAATGTGCGACCGGATGGCTTTTGATCCGACCGCTGTTGATAGCGGGCATTTTTCTCACCTTCTGCATCGATCAAATATTCTCATTCTCAGCTAGCTCAGCGCGCAGATGTCCCTTCTCCGCCGTGCTTCGCTGACGATGGAAGTGCATATAGTACCTAACCATGCAAATCGAGGTCAGCACCCATGTAATCGGATAAACCGCCGCCACGCCGGTCACACTGGGTACCTGCGGTACAATCATAAACAGTAATGCCGTTCGGATCAAACAGATATTCAAAAGGACGATCAGCATCGGCACTTTGGATTTTCCAATGCCGCGCATGCTGTCTCCGAACACCTGAAAAATCGGGTAAATGAAATAGAACGGGTAGGTCACACCGATAATCTGACGTCCCAATTGGATAACAGACTCTTCCCGCGCAAAAACGCGGAAAAGCTGCTCTCCAAAGAGAAGACAGACGCATGCCGTTGCCGCCGCCAGCAGCATAGACATTGCAGCGCACTGCACCGTTCCCTTGCGAACCCGCGTCCAGTTCCCGGCACCTGCATTTTGACCGGCGAACGTCATAATAGATTGCCCCAGTGCAACAATTGGCAGATAGACAAGCAATTCCACCTTGAAATATGCCGTGAAAGCGGCGATTGCATCCTCACCGAAGGAATTGATGTGATACTGAACCATCACGTTAGACAGCGTAATGACTAGTGACTGGACACCGGCCGGCATGCCGACCGAAACAGTCTGCTTGAGAAGCTCGCGGTCAAAAGCAATCTTAGCCGGACGCAGCGCATAAGCGGGATCCAACCTCGCAAGGCAGATCAGAACCATGATGGCCGATGCGGTCTGTGAAATCAGCGTTGCCCATGCGACACCGTTTACGCCGTCATCCAGCACGCGGATGAACAGGTAGTCCATGGCAACGTTCAGCAGGCCGCCCACAAGCTGTGCATACAGCGGGCTTTTAGAGTCGCCCAGAGCTCGAAGAATACCGGAGCCGAAATTATAAGCAACCACAGCCAGGAAGGACAGAAAGTAGATCCGCAGATAGCATGTGGCACTGTCCAGAAGCTCTGCCGGCGTACGCACCAGCCGCAGGTAAATCGGAGCGAGCAGATAACCGAGCAGCATCATCAGCAGGCCGCTGATGATGCTCATCGCCGCCGTATTGTGAATGGCGCGGCTGAAACGCTCTATGTCCTTACTGCCGAAAATCTGTGCAATCACAATCCCAGAGCCGACGCCAATCCCTCCGAAAACGCCAACAAGACAGGTAATCAGCAGACTGCTGGCACCCACTGCTGCAGATGCGGACTTGTCGATGAAGTTCCCGACAAAAATCAGATCGATCGTGTTGTAGAGTTGCTGGACAAGCGAACCCGCCAATAATGGCAGCGCAAAAAGCAACAGTGATCTCCAGATAGAGCCGGATGTGAGATCACAGCGGTTACTTGCTGCGCGCATAAATCCGTCCCTCCTGTAAGGGCTTTTCCGCGCAGACCATAAAGGTGTGGATGGGAGCATCACGTTCCCAGTCCAAAGGATCCTGCACACCGGGGCCAATATCGTCGATGATTTTCTTGATATCCATGCCAAGTCCCTGCAAAACGGTACAATCCCATTCCGGCCGCCGCTCTTTGGAAAGCGGGAGCGAATAAGCAGCCTGCTCCAGCTCCGCTACCCGCCGCGGCGGAAGATCACCCGCATGATGGTGCGGCATATGTTTGGCGTGGAAGGCAGCATGTGCGGCTTCTTTCTCTGCACGCAGGTTCTCGTCATATAGGTATAGATACCAGTTGGCATCAAAATAGACCATCCGTCCGCCGGGGACCAGTACACGGTTCCATTCGGAAAGCGCCTGCTCTGGATATTCCAGATTCCAGACCACATTCCGGCTGACGATCAAGTCAAAGCTATCGTTCTCAAATGGCAGAAACTCTCCCCGGTGCAGTACAAAGTTCACCTGTGCACCGTAACTTTCTGCGTTTGCCTTTGCGTGCCAGAGCATGTGCTCCGTTACGTCTACGGCAGTCACGTCGTGTCCGGCCAGCGAAAGATTGATCGCAAAGAAGCCGGGACCTGTACCCACATCAAGAATCCGCAGTCTGTCTTTCTGCGGCGCATAGGATAAGATCAGTTTTCGCCACGCATCGCACCGCCAATCGTTCATTTCCGCAATGTTTTGTGCGCTGTAGCTATGGGCTCTGTCTGTCCAATAGGATGTCAGCGTATCCAGCACTGCAGATGTTTCTTTTTCTTCTTGCATATTGATTTCTCCCTCTGTGCAAGCTATTGCCCGAAATACATGATGCGGACAATGGCATTATTATAGCAATCCCCCGGGAAGGATGTAAGCCTCCCCGGGGGATGGAATTTTGCATTTTCGGATTCATGTAGTCATTTAAATTCCAGTATGTAGAATTTGCTCTGTAGCAGAGAAGGATTCTCCATCCGTCCGTTACAGGCTGAATTATCTCACGGCCCTTGATAAAAAGAATTTTCTATAGTGAATATACCCTTGACAAATCTCATCTCATAAGAAAATACTCTTTACATGTACATCAAAAGCTCATACAGCTCTTTTGATGTTAGCCCATGAATATAAGACGGAACATCTATGTCTGACAACAGCTCTAATAGCGACGTATTGAGAGGCTGGTCTACAAGCTTTTGCTCCAACTCACTTATTTCGCGGTTGCAGAAGAAATCTCCTGAAAAGTGGATAGCTACGATTTTCCCCTGATGAATGTCCATTGATGCTTCTACAATTCCAGCAGGAAATCGATTTTCGCTGTGCAACTCGTAATCTGCATAATATCCGTAATTCCAGTCCCATGTTGCATATTTGTTCTTGCGAAGATCTGAGATAGTACGAAAATCTTCGTCAGATAATTGTAATGTATCAGCCGACTTACCTGCAAGAATTTCATCGGCGAGAGCCTTTTTGAAAGTCTCCATTGAAATGGGAGAAGCAACATGTTCATTAATCGTTGTTACGCGGCTTGAAACAGAGCGCACCCCCTTCGACTGAATTTTCGCAGGACGAACCCTCAAGGCGTCTGATAAAACGTCAAGATTAGAATTCAAAAGGATACAACCATGGTAAAGAAGACGGCCATTGCTTAAAACTTGAGAGCAACCGGAGAATTTCTTTCCATTGATCAAAAGGTCATTTCTTCCGCTAAATTCTGCTTGGATTCCGAACCGCTTGAGGACATGAATAACGGGATCAGCAAAGTACTTTAAGTTAAATTCCTCCAGATTATCTGGAGAAGTAATCAGCGTGTAATTTAGATTACCTAGGTCATGATACACGGCACCGCCGCCGGAAAGTCGCCGGGCAACCTTTATTCCATTTGCATCTACATAAGATTGGTTAATTTCTTCTGCAGTATTTTGATACTTCCCGACGATAATGGAATTCTCGTTTTGCCATAGCATCAAGTAATCGTGTTTTCGATTTAGAGATTGAAAAAGGTATTCTTCCAATGCAAGATTGTAATAGGGATCTCGCCAAGGGGATTCAAAAAAGAACATATCATTGCCTCACATATGCCTTAAATTGTGATATTCAAGCATTGCGAGTATCAAAAGCACACGTTATTCACCGTCTATTCGACCAAGGTTCTCTACGTTTTCGACGATCTTTTTCATTACCCTTTTAAAAGTATCCAAATCTTCGGCGGATATATCATGGATACCATCAATATTGAATTGCTCTACTAAAGGATATAGTTCGTCCAGTGCGGCCTTGCCCTTTTCGGTTAAAAAGAGGAGTTTTGCTCGAAAATTCTCCGGGTCGCCCGTCCTGCTTACCAAACCGTGCCCTTCCAATCGCTCAATCAGATGCAAAGCGGAGGGCTCACTGATCATCATTGCTTGCGCAAGATCTTTCTGAGATATTTTCTGCGTTTGATCAATAAAATACAGGGCTGTCCACTGAGTGCGAGTCAACCCACCTTTTTTAAATTGGTTATTTAATGCCTCGCATACCGCTTTTGCGCCGGAATTTGTAAGCAATGCAATGCAATCATGAACATCAAACATGGAAAAACCTCACTTGCAGTAGAGTACATAGTCAACAGCTATCTATATTACGGAACTATTCCAAGGGAGATAGTTGGTTAATCAGGGAATACAATACAGTATAGCGTGTAATTATCCACTGGTCAAGAATTATTTCTTAGTATGCTATTTGAGACAGCAACTAGACCATATGGTTTGGGATAATAGTATCGAATTTGGTGCTTTTCATACTGAATGCATATTTGTGGTTCAAATAATTGGTTGATTTTGTTTTCCTAACGCAAACCCCCTGATTGGTGCTTCTCATCTACACCTTTCAGGAGGTTCGCGTATCATATAATGATGCCGATTGGTGTTGGATACCTGGGCAATCAGTTCGCTTCCATGAAATCGTTCAGGAAGTCAACCCATTTATTGAAGCCATCGCCCGTTCGCGCCGACAGTTCAATGATCTTCATGGAGGGGTTCAGAACTGCCGCACGTGATTTCAGAGTCTCAAGAGAGAAACCTTCATCAGGCAGGTAATCTGTTTTGGTTACGATCAGAACATCTGCAACGGAGAACATCAGAGGATACTTTAGAATTTTGTCATCACCCTCCGGTACGCTGAGAATCATCACCTTAAGGGATTCGCCGATATCAAATTCTGCGGGGCACACCAGATTTCCGATGTTTTCAACAAAGGCAAGGTCATAATCCGCAACGGGGAAAGAGTTCAGTGCCCGCTGAACGACGGTTGCCTCAAGGTGGCAAGCTCCGCCCGTATTGATCTGAACCGCGGTTGCGTCAGCGGCAATGATTTTCTTGGAGTCCACCAGAGAGTCCAGATCACCCTCAATTACGGCAATCTTCCACTTATCCTTGAGTTCTTTAATAGTTCTCAGAAGAAAGGTGGTCTTGCCGCATCCGGGAGAACCCATGAGGTTGATCATACGAGTGTGGCACTTTTGGAGACTGGCGCGAATTTCGGATGCACACTGGTCGTTTTCCTCGAAAACTTCCTTACGGACGTCGATTAATGTTACTTCTGACATACTGGTTCACCAGTTCCTTTCTCAATAATTCCGATTCCGGTGATGATAAATTCTGTACCACTTTTCATGCGCATTTTTTCTTCACCGCAATTGGGACAAACTGTAGGCATATATTCGGGCGTCAGCGGCAAAACTTCACCACAGTTCTGGCATTGCACGCTTCCGGGAATTGTTTGAATGTGAACTTTGGCTCCTTCAATAATGGAGCCCTTGCTGGCATATGCGAAATATTTGATGACCCACTCGTTGAGCATTCCGCGCAGGTCGCCAACTGCCAAATATACATCCGTAACGCGCTCGGCGTTTTTTGCCTCTGCATAAAGCTTTACTTCATTAAAGAGCAGTTTTGTAACAGCAAATTCGTGCATGACGATAACTCCTTCAATGTAGGGAGAAAGGGCCGATAACCCTTTCTCCCTGCATCACGTCACTTATTTCTTGCGGCCTCTCTCGATGTAATCCGTCTTAAGGCCATAAGTATCGGCGCCCTGACGATCATAAAGATCCAGGCAGGAATCGGGCCAATCATAGCGATCCTTTTCATCCTTCAGGCGGAGGATCAGGGCCTTCTCAGGACACTCTCTCACGCAAACACCGCAGCCGACGCAGTTCTCGGGATGATACTGAACAGTCTCGCCGCTCCACAGGTGGCCGTGCTGGGTGAAGCAATGCTCTACGCACTTTCCGCAGTTGGTGCACTTAGAGGTATCTTTGGCCACATAATAGTGGGTGACCTTGCCGGTGTTCGGGCCGCCCATACCATACTTCTTGAAGTACTCGGTAGGACCACAACAGCCGTCATTGCAGCAGGAGCAAACGATTTCTGCATCTTTTGTTGCGGAGAGCAGAATAGCAAGATGATTTTCCTTGCAGAACTCAATGTGCTTTTTGATTTCTTCCTTTGTAATGTAACGGGAAACCTTCAGATCCTTTACATAGAAATCAGCGTAGTCATTGATCTGCAGACAGACTTCGTAGGGAGGGTCGCACTGTTTACATGCCTTCGCAACAGGTGCACGGCAGATACAGGATGTAACGGCAACGCGATCGGCATTCATCAGGATGCGCTCAGCAACCTCGTAGTCGTTGATAATGTCACCCTCTGCAACTTCTGCATCAGTCAAAGGAACATAGCGCCAAGAAGGAGCGTCCTGATCGAACATAACCGGCCGCATATAATTCGCCATATACGGCTCAATGCTCTTCCAGAATTCAACAGAGAGACGACCGACAGACATGGCTACCTGACCGGGGAAGGGACCGATATGACGGAAGACATCAACACCGTTATCAACCTTGTGGAAAATGCAAACGCGCTCTGCCATCTCTAAGAGCATTTTTCTGCATTCTTCAACTTCCATCCCAGCATCCTTTGCGATCTCTTCTGCACTAGCAAAGTGGTGTGCGGGGACATGAATAGCCAGTTTGGCGTGTTCGGGGAGATAATAAGTTTTCAGATACTGGAGATCGGCACCCTCGGGGATACTTGCCATGGCGCCCTTAAAGTTTTCGGGCTTCGGGAAACCGGAGGAAAGTCCATCCAGGATCTCCGCAAGCTTTTCATAGTACGGTGCGTACTGAGGGTCATTTGCTCTGGGGTCAATCGCCGGCTGTCCGGAAGGAATGCCCTGTGCCATGAGAGACTGGGTGGCATACGTCCGCCAAGAATTCCAGTATTCTTTTCCGTGCTCAAAAGTATTCATAAATTGCCTCCTTTAATTTATTCGTGTTCCTAATTGCCATGCTAAGTACAAGTCGAATTATATCAATTATTATGCTAATTGTCAACGAGATAACGATGTGAAGGGAAAAATCGGTGTTCTACACAAAAGAAGAAGATATTGTTTGGGACAATTCAATAATTGGACATCAACGGTATGTAACCTATTGAGTAGCCATTGCTTTTGCTTTACTGATGACACAATAGTTGAAATTTACACTTTTTGCCTTTAGACAAAATTAGCTGTGAAACTTTGGCGATTTTAACGATATAAAGTCTGTTGACAATTAGCCTGCTAAGCGATATGATTTAAGCGTAGCATACGCAATAATGATATTATTTTATGGAGGTACATTACAATGTCTGTGAATGCAAGAGAGATCCTGAACGATTTTATGAACGGCGTCGGCAAGCTGTCCGAGATGGACAACGGCTTCATGCAGAAGTTCTTTGCGGTCGATGGCGGCTGCGGCGGCGATGTTCTGAGCTCTAAGGTGAAGGAACTGATTGGCGTGGCGATCGGTTGCTATAACCGTTGTCAGTATTGCATCTGTGTGCATACCCACGGCGCATATCAGGCTGGTGCGACCAGAGCAGAAATCATGGCCGCAGCCGAAGTGGCTATCGCATTCGGTGGTGGCCCCAGCGTTGCATATAGTGCCGCTGTTCTGACTGCTGCACTTGACGAATTTGAGCATGATTTCGACTAATATGTAACAAGGAAGCCATGCCGGTCTTTGGAAAATGTCGGCATGGCTTCTCTATTCTAGGCAAGACGCACTTTGTGTTAGTGGCAGAGAGCGATTTGCACTCTGTCAGTGTCATAAATGTCTGCCATCTCTCACAATAAAGTCATGGAGGTAAAGAATGAAGCAGGCAATAACAGTTATGAAAGCCGAATGCACCATGAAAAAGTGGAGCGTTCGTGTTGGAGACGTTGTGCAGAAAGGAGATCTTCTATGTACGGTCATTGTGGGAAAGATGAACCGTGAAGTAAATAGCAAGTATGCAGGACAGATCACCAGTATCCTGATTGAAGAAAATGAGAAAGTGCCTGGTGGGGCTGTAATTTGCGAGATGGAAGCAAAGGAGCCCGCTGCACCTGCGCCGGAATCCCAATCCGCATTAGGAGAAAAGGAAGCATTGCTTATGCCCAAAACGGGCGAGGAGAACTCTGCTGTTCGGAAGTGGTATAAAGCAGTGGGCGACCCGGTAGCCAAAGGCGAGGCGCTGGTATCTGTCAGTGCCGGCAAGATGAACCGGGATGTGTGCAGCAATTGCGATGGTATCTTGGCAGAAGTCGTAGTTGCTGAGGGAGAGGCTGCTGCAGGTGATGTGCTTGGCTATGTACAGGCATATGCAGTAGCCGCTGAAAAGGTATTGGGCGAAGTGGCTGTCAAGTTGCCAAAAGTTGGCGCAAATAAGGCCACTATCAAAGAATGGTATAAAAACGAGGGAGACGCCGTGAAGCAGGGTGAGCCCATAGCTTCTGTATCGGCAGGAAAACTTACAGCGGATGTGAATAGCGAGTGTGATGGAGTTCTTACGCGAATCGTTGCTCCGGCTGATACCACAGTTGAAAAGGATTCGATTATCGCTTATATTGAGGGTCACACTTGCGGAGGACAGAATTCTGTCCCGGCTGCTCAGAAAGTGGTCGTTATTGGCGGCGGCCCCGGTGGATATGTGGCAGCTATCCGTGCAGCCCAGTTGGGTGCCGAGGTGACATTGGTTGAGATGAATAAAATCGGCGGTACCTGCTTGAATGTGGGCTGCATTCCTACGAAGGCGTTGCTGCATAGCGCAGAACTGTATGCTGCGGCAAAGTCTGGAGAAAAGGCGGGTATTATCGCAGAGAATGTGACCATTGATTGGCCGCGTGTGCAGGCAAATCGTGTGGCGATCTCAACGCAACTGTCTTCCGGTGTCGCGGGCCTGCTGGCAGCCAATGGCGTAGAGGTAATTGAAGGCCGTGCAGAGTTTACGGGGCCCAAGAGCCTTCACGTGATTGAGACCAATGGAAATACACAGGACATAGTGGCGGATCGCATTATCATAGCTACGGGCTCTGTTCCCAGTATGCCCCCGATTCCTGGACTTGCTGAGAACAAGAATTGTATCGATTCCACTGGAGCTCTGACGTTGGAGCAGATGCCTGCGTCCATGGTGATCATAGGCGGCGGTGTCATCGGTATTGAATTGGCATGTACCTATGCTCTGTTCGGAACAAAGGTCACTGTGGTGGAGATGATGCCGCGTTTGATGCCCGTCATGGACTATGAGTTGACCCAGATGGCGCAGAAGATCATGGAGGATGCGGGAATTGAGTTCTTGCTGGAGACTCAGGTTCTGGGCTTTGAAGCCGGTGATGTGGGCGCAAAGGTCGTGATCAAGGATAAGAGCGGCGCGGAATCAAAGCTGGAAGCTGAGAAGGTTTTGGTAGCTGTTGGCCGCCGCAGCAATGTGGCTACCTTGAATCTGGGAGCCGCAGGAATTGTCACAGAGCGCGGTCATGTGGTTACTAACGACCACATGGAGACTAATGTGCCGGGAGTGTATGCGATCGGTGACTGTGCTGGCCGGATCATGCTGGCCCACACGGCGTCCACGATGGGCGAAATCGCCGCTGAAAACGCCATGGGAAGCCCCGCGACCTATGACGAAAGGGTGTGCCCTTCCTGCGTTTATATGGTTCCGGAATTTGCCTATGTGGGCTTAAATGAAGAGGAGGCTAAAGCCAAAGGTCTGGACTACAAGGTCGGAAAGTTCCCCTTGGCTGCTAATGGCAAATCCTTGATTATGGAAGAAACACGTGGATGGATCAAAATTTTGGCTGATGCCAAGACGGAGAAGATCCTTGGTGTACATATTCTGGGCGCCCGCGCTACCGACATTATTGCCGAGGCAGCCATTGCCATGAAGATGAATGCGACAGTGAAAGATGTCATTGACACGATCCACGCCCATCCTACTGTAGCGGAGGCTATGAAGGAAGCGGCTTTGGCCGTGGAAGGTCGCGCGATTCATTTTAAGTGATTGTAAAGATACAGTTATAGATTCCCCAAATCATTACAATGTGAATTCAAAAACACGAAGAGGAGAAAACGCAATGGAAGAGTATAACTCCATTCCGTGGAGAAAGCACGAAGACCTGAATAAATACGCCGTGGCTACCAACGTTCCGGTTTGGCTGGGTGGCAAGAAAGTAATCGCAGATCGAGTTGTCAAGACTTGCTGTCCGCACAACTGCTATGATACCTGCGGTGAGCTGGTGTATGTCAAGGATGAGAAGGTTATCAAAATTGAGGGAGATCCGGAGCATCCAATCACCAAAGGACATCTGTGCCTGAAAGGCTGCGCCAATGTGCAGAAGATCAACAGCCCCGACCGTGTGAAGTACCCGATGCTGCGCGTTGGCGAGCGGGGTGAGGGCAAGTTCAAGCGCATCACGTGGGATGAGGCCATGGACTGGATGGTTGAGAAGATCCAGACCATCACGAAAAAGTATGGATCTGAGGCAATCATGGAGTATTGCTACTCGGGAAACAGAGAGCATATGGCGAAGGTGGTTGCGGCTCGTCTGTGGAATCTGATGGGGGCCACAAAATTGGTGGGCAGCTTCTGCCTGCTCTCTGGTGCGACAGGCTCTTTCTACAGCGTTGGCAGCCAGTATACCATGGATCCTGCTATCTGGTCGGAGCATGCTGATACCGTTTTCCTAGTGGGACGAAATTGCTCTGCCACGAACCCGCATATCTTCCCCTTCCTGTACCGTGCCAAGGAACGTGGTGCAAAACTGATCGTAGTGGATCCCTATACTACCGGCGTTGCCTCCAAGGCGGATATTCATCTGCGTCCCCGTCCCGGCACCGATGGCGCTATGTGTTTGGGTATGATGCACTGGATCATCAAAAATGACCTGTGGGATCATGATTTCGTGGAAAAACACACGGTGGGTTTCGACGAACTGGTCAAGCTGGTGGAAAAGTGGACGCCCGAGTATACAGAGGAAATTACCACGATTCCCAAGGAGCAGATCATTGAGGTCGCGCAGATTTTGGCAACCACGAATACCCAGTTTGAAACCGGTTATGGTCAGCAGCGTTACAGCAACGGCCATCAGGTTCAGCGAGCTTTGGCCTGCTTGGCGGGACTGTGCGGCAGTTTCGGAAAAGAGACGGGTAACTATAACTTCATCTCTGGTATGGGTTTCCCCGGAATAACTGGTTTTGCCCATCAGAATAACGTGGTGCTGCCGGAAGGCGCTGAAATCAAGCAGACACGTATGGTAAATATTGCTGCCGTGGCAGAAGCCATTCATAAGGCGGACAATCCGCCTATCAAGGGCGTTATTTCTTATCGCGGCGGTCTGATTTCGCAGCAGCCCAATGTGGATTACACGATCGAAGCGGTCAAGTCTCTCGATATGTTTGTATCCATCGAGCAGTTTATGACAGACGATACTGACTATGCCGATCTGGTGTTGCCTGCCTGCCACTACATGGAACAGTATGGCCTCCACCCCTCCTATTGGCATAACTACAATCAGGTTCTTGTGCCTGTGTGCCAGCCGCCCTATGAGTGCGTACCAGACGTGGAGATCTTCGAGGAGCTGGGGCGTCGTCTGGGCTACGAGAAGTATTTCCCCAGAGAACGTACAGGCTTGGATTATGTGCGTATGCTGATCGGTGAAGAGTGCGATGTGGACGCTGCTGTGTCTCCCAATGGGCCTGTGCGCAACCCTGAGAAGTGGTGCCCCGAGATTCCTTATAAGGATGGTCAGTTTGACACGCCTTCCGGGAAGTTGGAGCTGTTCTCGGCTGGAATGGAGGAACGTGGCAAAAAATTTGAAGGCGAGTATTGCCCGGTACCGCAATTCTTTGAGCCGGCGGAGAGCATCCGTGCAACCCCTGAACTGGCAAAGAAGTATCCGCTGAACGTCATTTCTCAGCATCCGGCATTCCGGACGCACTCCCAGTATTATAACCTGCCCTGGATCCGCGAAATTGAAGGCCCGGCCAGACTGTTTATGAGCAAGGTGGATGCTGCAGAGCGTGGCATCAACGATGGCGATCTGGTGCGTATCTTCAATGACCGTGGAGAGTTGACGAACATTGTTGCCCGAGTAGGTATTCGCGTAAAACCCGGCGTTGTGGAAATGAGCAGTGGTATGTGGGTGAAGCTGGGCGGCAGTGTCAACAAACTGACCGGCATGTATCCCGCTGGCCCCAGAGATGTCCTTTGTGAAGGCGGTATTATGCAGGAGTATCATCCGCTGATGGATGGCAACACCGGCTCATATTTCAATACTCTGGTTGATGTCCAGAAAATGTGAGGGAGGAATAGTCATGGATAAGCAGATGATTCTTTATGTTGATACCAGACGCTGCATGGGCTGCCGTGCCTGTGAAACGGTCTGTAAGCTGGAAAATAACCTGGACGCTGGACCTCGGTTCACTATGGTTACAGAAGTCGAAACAGGAAGCGGTAATGACGAGCGGTTGAATTTCCTGCCCATTCCCTGTCAGCACTGCGGAGACGCGCCCTGTGTGAAAGCGTGTCCTACCGGGGCTCTTCATAAACGTAGCGACGGAATCGTTCTGGGGAATTCTAAGAAATGTATTGGTTGCCATGAGTGCTTGTGGGCCTGCCCATTCGGTGTGCCGCAGTTTGGCGCTAACGGCTTGATGCAGAAATGTACCATGTGCTATAACCGTATTGATGAGGGAGACAAGCCTGCTTGTGTTCGAAACTGCCCGGCCGAAGCAATCCTGTGCGGAACTGTGGAGGAAGTGTCTGCTATTATGCGCAGCAGGTATGCAGACGGGAATTATCGGAAGCCCTAAAAGACAGTTAGGAGAGGCGTATGAAAGTCTTAACAATTAACAGATCGCAGTGCAATGGCTGTGGCGCCTGTCAGCTGGTCTGTTCCTTGACGAAAAAAAGCGGATTGTGCCCCTCTGAGTCCCGCATTCGAGTCCGGCGAGTTGGCGGCACGGACACGCAGTATGTGTGCGTATGCCAACATTGTGCCGAACCGGTTTGTGTGTCTGCCTGTATGCGTGGGATTATCGACAAAGACCCAGTTACAGGTGTTGTAACGCGCAAACAGGAGGATTGCTTCACTTGTGCAGCTTGTAAAGTGATGTGTCCTCATGGAGCGGTGACATATGACAGCACAATAGACGCCTTTGTTACCTGCGACCTCTGTGGAGGAGACCCCGCTTGTATCAAAGTCTGCCCCACCGGCGCTTTGCGCTATGAAGATCTGAGCGAAGCAAGTTCGGATTTTCGAAATCAGTACGCACAGCGCGTATTGCACGCAAAGGAGGTGGAGGAATGATCCAGCGAGAAATGCGGTATGCTCTGGTGGATCTGGCCAATCAAACATGGGACGTAAAAGATGTATTGGCAGACAAGTTCGGTACATGGGGCCTATTTCTTCAGGAACTACGTTTCTGGTGGCAAATCGACCCCACCATGGTGGTACTCACTACGGGAATCCTTACGGGTACAGGAGCCCCCGGAACCGGTGCAATGACATGGTGCTATCTTGGTAGCGATGGAACCGTATGTACTGCGGCGGCAGAGGGACGACTGGGTGCCTACCTGCGTTATGCGGGCGTGGATGCAATTGTATTTCTGAACAAAAGTGAACATCCTTGCAGTGTGACCGTGGACAATGGGACTTTGGAACTGAAAGACCCGCAAACGGATAAACTGTCCCTTCTCGCAAACCGCAAAAACGAAGATGCCGTTATCGTAACAGTGACTCCCGAAGTGGTTATGGAGGACAGCTACTTTGCCATCGCTGGTAAAGGTCTGGCGATATGTCTGCTGGACAAAGGCGTGTCAGAAATCCTTGTAGAAACTACCGGCACATTGCCGACAGCGGATCCTGCGGCAATGATCTCCACTTGCACAGAACTCTGGCAAGCTGCGATTAGCGCTGGTCACACGCTGTCTGCCGGACGTCTGCACCCTGCGTATTTCCTCTCGCTGGATCACGTTGCCGATTTCCAAAGTGCTTCTGTCTATGAGAGCCCTGTGGCATCTGATGAGGATGCGGTATTTTCGGCTCTGGGCATCATAAAGAGCAGAAATCTGACCCAATGCGATTGGAAGCAGTATACTGCAAAATTGATCACTGCTTTCTCCGGGGAAACTTGCACAGCGGAAGATATAGACATGCTGGCCGCATACCTCTTGCAACTGCGCCAGGAAAAGGTCGGAGGTGATTTGTAAATGGCGGAAAAGGTGGATCTGCTGATTATTGGCAATGGCGTGGCCGGTAACAATGCTGCGTTGACTGCTAAGCGGACCGATCCCAACATGTCTGTTATGATCCTGAGTCGCGAGGCGCATACGGAGTATGCTGCTCCTGCCTTGCCGGACTACCTTTCTGGAGAGCTGACAAAAGAAAAGATCTTAGTCAACACTTTTGAGAGCTATGCCAAAAATGGAATTCAGGTGCGTCTGAACGATGATGTGGTGGAGATCAAGCCGGAGGAAAAAGTGGTTAGAACTGCATCCGGTGCTGAATACATGTACAGCAAATTGATCGTTGCCACAGGCAGCTATCCGATCCAGCTGCGCAGGATGAAGGGGACCAATCTTCCGGGGAACTTCGTTTTGAAAACCATTGACGACGTGGATGCGATGACGGCTTATCCCGGCAAGCAGGCGGTAGTAGTAGGATCTGGCGCCATCGGATTGGAAGGCGCTTTGGGTCTGAAGGAACGTGGCTACGAAAAAGTCACCATCGTGGAAGCACTGGATTGGATCAATCTAAAGTCCTTTGATCGGGAGACGGCTGACGAAGTTGTGAAGGCTCTGCAAGAAAATGGGGTTGAGGTGCTCAGCGGCGAAGCGGTGGAAGCGGTCGAGGGTGACGATTGTGTACGCGCCGTGCGAACGTCAAAGCGCGTGATTCCGTGCGACTTGGTTCTGTGGGGAATTGGTGTACGTCCCAGAGTGGACTTGGCTCAGAAAACAGGGATCGCTCTCGGCGAATTGGGCGGGATCGAAGTGGACGAACATATGCGTACAAACATCCCTGACATTTACGCTTGCGGAGACTGCACGGAATCCACGGATCGGCTCAGCGGTCAGAAAGCGCTGAACCTGTTCTGGGAGCCTGGTGCCAGGGGCGGCATGGTAGCCGGTTCGAACTGTGCCGGGGTAGAGCGGGAATTCAACGGTTCTATCGCGCTTTTCCTGACATACATTGGCGAAACCTCTGTGGTGGCCTTTGGAAAAACGGAGAAAGATCTGGAAGGAACTGATTATCAATTGCTGGAGGATCGGAGTCACAATACATATCGCCGTATCTTGCTCCGGGAAGATAGAATTCAGGGAGTTCAGATGGTCAATACCATGGATGGCGTGAATGAGCTGCTGGATCAGGTGCAGAAAGAGACCGAAGTGGACATGGCGTTGCTGGAGCGTGAAGATTCCGGCAAATACGCTGCTATGCAGTTGTCGTTGGCGGCATATTTAAAGCAGTTGAGAGCAAAGAACACCCGCGACGTGTGGAAACGGTGAGAAGGAAGTTTCACCACAAAAAGAAATATCGTTGCTTTCGAGCAATAGCCTCTACGGGGAAACCTATGAGCCTATTGCCGCAGATCAGCTGTGAAGCTGTACTGCCGAGTATGTCTGGAAACGGGCGTGCTTTCCGTGTTTGAGAAGAAAGCGTGTGTTCATCCTAATAAGGTATGAGGCGTGCTTTACTTTTTTGCAAAGCACGCCTCATACCTTATATTGTGGATTGGCAGGAAAAGTGGAGGAGACTATGAAAAACGTCCCGATCATAACATTTGCAGCCTATTCCGGAACAGGAAAAACTACCTATCTTGAGAAGCTAATCCCATGTCTGAAAGCGAAAGGGCTACGGGTTGCGGTGATTAAGCATGACGGTCATGATTTTCAGATGGATACACCGGGTACTGATACCTATCGCATTGCAAATGCCGGCGCAGATGCGGTGGCCATTGTTTCAGACTATCGATTCGCGTTGCTTGAACAGAGAAGCCATACAGCGGATGAGATTGCAGAGCGAATTCCGGATGTGGATCTGATTTTGACAGAAGGGTTTAAGCACGGCCCTTATCCAAAGGTCACATTATATCGAGCCTCTTCTGGCAAACCTCTGGCGGTAGCTCCAGAGGAATGTATTGCGGTTGTAACAGATACACCAATGAAAATGGATTGCCCGGTGTTCCCATTGAACGCCCCGGAAAACTTGGCGGAATATTTAGTGGAATTATTGGCAAAAAACGAAAAATGAGGGAATAGCAAATGTCAATTTCAATTGAGAGCGCTGTCGGCATTGCACGGAAATATGCTCCGGAATCAATTGTAGAAGAGGCTCTGTTGAGCGAATCACTGGGGCGTGTATTGGCGCAAGACGTATTTGCCCCAATCACACAACCACCTTTTGATCGTTCTCCGCTGGATGGATATGCGGTTTGCGCCGAAGATACCGAAGGAGCATCCCAAGAGGCACCTGTGCAGCTGCAGGTTGTGGATCATCTATGCGCTGGAGAGGTTGCAAATATCCCGTTGCAGCGTGGACAGGCAGTTCGTTTGATGACAGGCGCTATGCTGCCGGAGGGTACCAGCGGCGTGATACGGCAAGAGGATACAGACTTTGGTGAGAAATTTGTGCAAGTTTTCCGAGGAGTGCGTTTTGGTGAAAACTGCTGCCGTAAAGGCGAGGAATATGAGGCGGGGTCATTGCTGTTGCCCGCAGGAACGCGGGTGGATGCTGCATCCATTGCGGTAGCGGCAGGCGCGGGGATTTCTTGCTTGCCTATGTACCAGCGGGCGAAGATAGCCATCATCTCTACCGGGGATGAGATTTGCCAGCCGGGTCAATCCTTGCCCGAGGGAAAAATCTACGATTCAAACCGGGCATACTTGGCCGCTCGTTTGCGGCAATTAGGTGCAGATGTAGTAAATGAACTTTCCGCGGGAGACAGCCTTCCTCAACTGTGCCAGACACTAGAACAGTGCGCCGAATGCAACATCATCCTCACTACGGGCGGTGTTTCTGTAGGAGAAAAAGATCTGTTGGAACTTGCGGTAGTGGCCTGCGGTGCGCAGTTGCTATTTCACGGTATCGCCATCAAACCGGGAATGCCCACGCTAATGGCAAAGTGGAACCACACGCTTATTTTAGGACTCTCTGGAAATCCATTTTCTGCGGCTGTACCCCTGGAATTGCTGCTACGTCCTATTTTAGCGAAGATGACAGGAGACTCGGCGTTGGAGATGGAGCGGCAGCATGGGGTGGCAGCTGATGACTTTACGAAATCCAGCCCTACCAGACGGTTCCTTCGAGCGTGGACAGATGGGCATCAGGTAAAGATACCTGGCGCGCAAGCGAATGGTCAGATGCGCAGTATGGTGGGATGCAACTGCCTGGTGGATGTACCAGCCAAGAGTGGACCGATCCGCAAAGGTGACCCTGTTGATATCTGGATGCTATAACTGGAGGATATAATGGCACTTTCTATAGATAATTGTGCTGCGGCGATACTGGCTGGTGGAGAGTCTCGCCGCATGGGGACTTGCAAGTCATTACTGCCGCTTGGCAGGGAGACGATGATTGCTCGATTGACCCGCCAGTTGATAGACTTCCCAGAACTATGGATATCCGCAAATGATCCAGCGGTGGCTCAAGGCTTACCGGGACAGATGGTGCAAGACCGTTGGCCCGGTTTAGGACCGTTGGCGGGGCTTGGCGCGGTACTGTCTGTTACGGAGAAAGAGTTCGTATTTTGTATCTCCTGTGATTTGGCTTTTTTTTCAAAGGAACTTGCTGAAGCCATGTTGGCGGATTTTTCACCGGAGACGTTAGCAATGGCTTGCGTAGACGCGACAGGGCGTATACACCCCCTATGCGGAATCTATGCCAAAGCCGCTCTGCCGATTGTGGAACATAGGTTGGCAAATAAACAATTACGTATGCTAGATTGCTTGGAGAACCTGCATTTTGAGGCGTATCAGATTGCGCCGCGCTTTCCGGATGTGGTTTTAGAGAATATTAATACGCCGGAAGCCTATGCCCGTGTCTTGGCAATGGAAAAAGGAGGACAATCGTGAAAGATGCATGCGGCCGTATAATTGATTATATGCGATTGTCTGTAACAGATCTGTGTAACTATCGCTGTCAATATTGTATGCCACCGGGAGGCGTGAAGAAACTGTGCCATGATGATATTCTCTCAATAGAAGAATTGGTGGAGATTTCAGAGGCGGCGGTTCAGTGTGGGGTGAAGAAAATTCGCATCACAGGCGGAGAGCCGTTGGTACGCCGCGGAATTGTGGAATTATGCCGAAAATTGAGAGAGATTCCCGGACTGGAAGAATTGTGCCTGACCACTAACGGAAGCTTACTGTCTCAAATGGCACGTCCTCTGCGAGAAGCTGGTGTGGATCGATTGAATATCAGCTTAGATACCCTGAGGGCAGAGCGTTTTGCAGCTATAACGTGTCTGGGTAATTTGAAGGATGTGCAGGATGGCGTTGATGCTGCAGAGATGGCAGGATTTCGAAAAATGAAGTTCAATACAGTTTTAATTGGCGGATTTAATGACGATGAAATTGAAGAGTTTGTAGAGCTTAGTCGAAATCATCCTTGGGAAATGCGTTTTATCGAACTAATGCCTATGGGTCCTTGTGCAGGATGGGATAAGAGTTGTTTTTTGTCGGCGGAAACCGTGCTGCAACGAGTCCCGGCTTTGCAAAAGGTCGACTTGCAAGGCGTAGCTCGAAGATACCAGCTGCCTCGCGCACAAGGAACAGTGGGATTGATTTCTCCCATAAGCCATGAATTCTGCTTCGATTGCCGTCGTATCCGCGTAACAGCGGACGGTAAATTGAAAGGATGTCTGCATAGCAAAGACGAGTTATCCCTTCGGGGACTGCATGGTTCGGATTTGTTGTGGGCCTTTTGGCAGGGAATTTATCAAAAACCCCAGCGGCATCATTTGGCGGAGCGATCCAGTGATACCCCTCGGAATATGAATCAGATTGGAGGATAAGCCCATATGGATCTGACACATTTCAATGAACAGGGTCACGCCCGTATGGTGGACGTCAGTGAAAAGGCACAGACCTGCCGAGTAGCGCGAGCCACGGTCACCGTCCAAATGGCGGCGGCCACCATGGAACGGATCCGTGCCGGTACCATCGGCAAGGGCGATGTGCTGGCGGTGGCGCAGGTGGCCGGTATTATGGCCGCCAAGAAGAATAGCGACATAATCCCCATGTGCCACCCGCTACTGCTAACTAAGGTGGATATTACCTTCGCGCTGGAGGAGACAGCCCTCCACATCCGAAGTGAGGTATGCTGCTGTGGCGAGACGGGCGTGGAGATGGAGGCGCTGACCGCCGCTAGCGTAGCGGCACTGACCGTGTACGATATGTGCAAGGCGGTGCAGCGGGATATGTCCATCACCGATATTCGCCTTCTTTATAAAGAGGGCGGAAAGAGCGGCGTATATGAAGCGGAGGAATGAGACCATGGCCTATGTGACCGCTGTAAATATCAGCGAGAAGAAAGGCGTGCGCAAGCACGAGGTACCGTATATCGAGTTGAAGTTGTGCCACGGTATCGTGGGCGATGCCCACGCAGGCGATTGGCACCGGCAGGTGAGCTTGCTGGCAGATGAAAGCGTGGATACCATGCGGAACATCTGCCCCATCCCACTGGATGCCGGTGTGTTTGCCGAAAATATCAATACCCGCGGCATTGAACTGAAAACTCTGGCCATCGGCACACGGCTGCGGGTAGGTGAGACGGTGCTGGAGGTCACGCAGATCGGCAAGCAGTGCCACAATGACTGTGAGATCAAGCGCACCGCAGGAAAATGCGTCATGCCCACAGAGGGAATCTTTGCCATAGTGATAAAAGAGGGCCGCGTACAGGCCGGTGACGAGATTGAGGTGCTGCCATGAAGCTGATCCCTACACAGGATGCTGTCGGCCACGTGCTGTGCCACGACATGACCCAGATCATCAAGGATACCTACAAGGACGCTCGTTTCCGTAAGGGTCATGTGGTCACGGCGGAGGATATCCCCGTGCTGCTGAGCATGGGAAAGGAGCACCTGTACGTCTGGGAGATGAACCCCGGCATGGTGCATGAGAACGACGCGGCGGAGCGCCTGCTGGCGCTGTGCGGGCAGGAGAACATGACCCGCAGCCAGGTGAAAGAGGGCAAGATCGAGCTGAAGGCCGCCTGTGACGGCCTGTTTCTGGTAGACTCCCGGCGGCTGGTGGCCGTCAACAGCCAGGACGAGGTGATGATCGCCACCCGGAAGGGCGGCACCGCCGTCCGCAAGGGCGATAAGCTGGCGGGCATGCGGGTCATCCCGCTTATTATCGAGGAAGAAAAGCTACAAAGGGCCGAGCATGCCGCAGGCACGGAGCCGCTGCTGGCGCTGCGGCCCTTTGTGCGGAAAACCGCCTGCATCGTCTCCACCGGCAGCGAGGTGAAAAAGGGCCTCATCAAGGACACCTTCACCCCGGTGGTCATCGACAAGCTGAAGGCTTACGGCATCGAGACGCTGGAGACAGTCTACTCCGGCGACGGTGTGGAGAACGTCCGCGACGCGGTGCTGGCCATGCGGGAGAAACAGCCTGACATGATCCTATGTACCGGCGGCATGAGCGTGGATCCGGACGACAACACCCCCGGCGGCATCAAGGCCGCCGGCGCATCCGTTGTGGCCTACGGCGCGCCGGTGCTGCCCGGCGCCATGTTCCTGCTGGGCTATTTTGACGACGGTATGCCCGTCATGGGCCTGCCCGGTTGCGTCATGTACGCCGGCGCCACCGTGTTCGACCTGCTGCTGCCCAAAATCGCGGCGGACGTGCCCGTCACCCGCGCTGACATCGCCGCCTTGGGCGAGGGCGGGCTGTGCCTTGGCTGCGGGGAGTGCCATTACCCCGTCTGCCCCTTCGGCAAATAAGAGTGTCATCGCCCAACGGCCGTATGATTTGGAAAGCCGTTATCTGCGCAAAAGAACTGCGCTGATATAGAAGTACAAATCAAGAAAGGAACACAAAGATGAAAAAATTGATCTCCCTGCTGCTGGCGCTGGCCATGGCACTGAGCCTGATGGCCTGCGGCAGCAAGACCAACGACGATGCCAAGACCGACGATCAGACTCCTGCTGAGACCGTGGAGCTGACGGTATTCGCCGCCGCCTCTCTGACCGAGTCCCTGACCGCCACCGGCGAAAAGTACATGGCCGAGAACGAGAATGTGAAGATCAGCTTCAACTTCGATTCCTCCGGCAAGCTGTACACCCAGATCGTCGAGGGCGCGCCCTGCGACCTGTTTATCTCCGCCGCTCCCAAGCAGATGAACCAGCTGGACGGCACCCTGAAGGACGACGCCGAGAAGAACCCCGACGGCCTTGATATGCTGTTGGCCGGCAGCCGCATCGACCTGCTGGAGAACAAGGTGGTGCTGGCCGTGGCCGAGGGCAGCGACAAGGGCATTGACAGCTTTGATAAGCTGGCCGAGCTGCTGAAGTCCGGTGACGTGAAGCTGGCCATCGGCAACAGCGACGTGCCCGTGGGCCAGTACACCCAGAAGATCTTCGCCTACTATGAGATCGACGAGGCCGCCATTGCCGAGAAGCTGACCTATGGCTCCAACGTGAAGGAAGTCACCACTGCCGTCTCCGAGGGCACCGTGGACTGCGGCATCATCTATGCCTCTGACGCTTACTCTGCCGGTCTGACCGTGGCTGCCGAGGCCACTGCCGACATGTGCGGTCAGGTCATCTACCCCGCCGCTGTGCTGAACACCTCCGCCCAGCAGAAGGCCGCCGCTGCGTTCCTGGCTTACCTCCAGAGCGCTGAGGCTTCCGCCGAGTTCGAGAAGGTGCTGTTCACCCCGCTGTCCAAGTAAAGAACTTTTTCGTTCATACCGGAGCGGGCAGGACGCGGAAGCGTTCTGCCTGTATCCCGCTTTTCCGGAGGTATCCTATGGACTGGTATCCCCTCTTAAACTCATTGCGTATTGCCGCCATCTCGGCGGTGGTGGTGTTCTTCGCGGGCATCGCCGCGGCGTACTATATCGCAAAGCTCCCGCGTCTGGTCAAGGGTGTGCTCGATGTGATATTGACGCTGCCCCTTGTCCTGCCGCCTACGGTGGTGGGCTATCTTCTGCTGCGTGTGCTGGGTCCCAAGCGCGTTATCGGCGCGTGGATGCTGGAGACCTTCGGTATCCGGCTGGTGATGACCTGGTGGTCGGCCATCTTCGCCACCGTTGTGGTGGTGTTCCCGCTGATGTACCGCACCGCCCGCGGCGCCTTCGAGGCCTTTGACGAGACGCTGGCCTACGCCGGACAGACCCTGGGCCTGTCCAACACCTACATCTTCTGGCACATCCGCATGCCCTATTGCCGTCAGGGCGTGCTGGCCGGCGCGGTGCTGGCCTTCGCCCGGGCGTTGGGCGAGTACGGCGCTACCAGCATGATCGCGGGCTACACCCCCGGCAAAACCGCCACCGTGTCCACCACCGTCTATCAGCTGTGGCAGACCAACAACGATGCCCTGGCCCTGAAATGGGTGCTGGTGAACGTGGCCATCTCCGCCGTGATACTGCTGGTGGTGAACATGCTGGAAAAGAAGAATCTGCTGGCCGCGGCGGGCTGGGGAAGGAGGCAGCGCGCATGAGCCTTGTGGTGGACATCGAAAAGAAGCTGGGCAGCTTCACCCTGCGCTCCCAATTCGAGACCGACAGCGGCACCATGGCCCTGCTGGGGGCCTCCGGCTGCGGCAAGAGCGTGACCCTCAAGTGCATCGCCGGCATCATGACGCCGGATAAGGGCCGCATCGTGCTGGACGGCGAAACGCTGTTCGACAGTGAGCAGCGCATCGACCTGACGCCCCAGCAGCGGCGGATAGGCTATCTCTTTCAGCAGTACGCCCTGTTCCCCAACATGACCGTGTCCCAGAACATCCAGTGTGGTATCCGCACCGGCAGCCGCGCGGAAAAGCAGCGTCAGGCATCGGAGCAGCTGCGCCGCTTCCGTCTGGAGGGCCTGGAGAAGAAATACCCCGCCCAGCTGTCCGGCGGACAGCAGCAGCGGGTGGCCCTGGCCCGTATTCTTGCCTCCGAGCCGCGGGCTATCTTGCTGGACGAGCCGTTTTCGGCCCTGGACAGCTTTTTGAAGTGGAATCTGGAGATGGAACTGACTGAAGTGTTGGATAGCTTTGCTGGCCCGGCGATATGGGTTTCTCACGACCGAGGCGAGGCATTCCGCAACTGCCGCTGGGTATGCGTAATGGATCAGGGAAAAACTCTGCCCGCGCAGGCGATGGACGAGTTGTTTTTCAGCCCTGGCACGGAAGCCGCCGCGCGTCTCACGGGCTGCAAAAACTATGCTAGGGCAATCACCAACGGAAATACTGTGACGCTGCCAGAGTGGGGAATTGCTCTTCGATGCGCTGAAAAGGCAGGCTCGATGGTTCAGTGCGTAGGCATTCGTGCGCACTCCGTCCGGCCAGCTACTTTAGGCGAAGAGAATGCGTTTTCCTGCACAGTGGAGCGGATAATCCAAGATGTGTTCTCCACCATCATTCTCTTACGTCCAGTGGGGGCAACACAGGAGGCACCGCTTCTATGGATGGAAATGGACAAAAACAATGGGCAGAAAATACATAATAGCAGGACGTTGACGGTGGCAGTGGCACCACAGCAGATTATGCTGCTTCATTAAGATGTTTTGAATGAGGAGGTTAACAAAATGTATACAGCGGCTGTTTTGACGGTCAGTGACCGTAGTTTCCGAGGAGAACGACCCGACACAAGTGGCCCTTTGGTGTCTGCGATATTAAAAAGCGCAGGCTATGAAGTAAAAGAGACTGCCCTAGTTCCCGATGACCAGACACAGATTGAGGCAACGCTATGCCGTCTGGCGGACGAAAGCAATGTACAGTTGGTAGTGACCACGGGAGGGACTGGTTTTTCCCCGAGAGATGTGACACCAGAGGCAACTCTGGCTGTATGCGAACGTATGACGCCTGGAATTCCGGAGGCTATGCGTTATGTATCCATGCAAGTGACAAATCGCGCCATGCTCTCACGGGCACAGGCGGGGATTCGTGGTAAAACGCTGATTCTAAACTTACCCGGATCTCCTAATGCAGCACAGGAAAATTTAGAAGCAGTGCTTCCTGCGCTGAGTCATGGTTTGGAAATGCTATCTGGGAAGTCTGCCGATTGCGCGAAGCTAATAGGGTGAACGTATTACTCATTGAAATAGCTTGTTGCACATAGCGAAAGTCAATATCAGCCTTTACTGCAATGGCATAAGAGAAGGTGGCACGTTTTTTCGTGCCACCTTCTCTTATAGATTAAGCTTACCTACGATAATCGACAAAAACATACAAAATCCGTCACATATGCGTAGACCATTGTAGAACGAAACTATGACACAAACGGCCATAAATCGTGTAAAATTAGCATATCAAGAACAAAACAGCGTATGTCCACCGGCAAGAGGTCCGCCGAGGATCACCGAGTGCTGGCTTTCAAAATACACAGGACAGGAGGGAACATCAGTGCCTTTAGTTTGCTACGTTTCGGAACTGGAAAAGAACGTTTCTTTGGACGCTGAACGTTTGCTGCGTCTTCTGGGTGTATCCGGAAAGCTGTCTGGGTTTTACTTTGCCGTGTATATGTTGGAACAGGTGCAGGAGAAGCCGGAGTATGTCCTGCTGATCACGAAAAGGCTCTATAACCAAACGGCACAGTATTTTCATACTACCACCAACTGCGTGGAAAGAAACCTCCGAACCCTTGTGCAGGCGTGCTGGAGACAACCTGACCACAGCTTACTTGAGCGTATTGCGGGCCACCCGTTGTCGCAGCCACCAACGAACGCGCAGTTCATTGATATGGTAGCCGCTTTTCTCCGCAAGTAAGCTCTACACGGTTTAGCCCCCTCCGCCCACAGCGGCGACGTATCCCCCTTGCGCTGCCGCTGTGGGTTTTATATAGACTGGCAGCTGCTGTCAAGAGTATTGACCTCGGCTGCGGGCCTATATGCCCATGCTCTTTGAAAAGCGCACTTCGCGTGTCATAAAGCAGACAGGTACGTTCGTGTCGGTGTGAGCCATAGGACAGCGTTCGCCATGATCTCCCACACTGGAGGGAGCGAAACAAGCGTTGTTCGGAAACAGAGCGGCACTCTGTTGGCCACGACCACCGACACCCTTAAAGATACTCCCGCATTGGACGCCCTCAAAGCATCGTGCGGCGCACCCATCAGCATGGGCCGGGGTGAGATTCCCGTGAGGCTGGCAGCCACCAGCCGCTTGTTTTGCTTGAGAATTTATAGTCAAAAGAGTGTGAGTGAGCAAGAGCGCACTTTTGAAAGCGCGTTGTCGCTTATTCATATCATCCCGATTACCGCATACTTTATGGAGGGAGGAGTTGCCTATGACAGAAGTTGATCGTGATATTGCCTTGGTTTTGTTGAAGCGTCTATGGAAGCGGGAGTTGATTTCGGAAGAGACGTATGTTTCTGCCTGCAACTCCCGTTTTTTTGACAAATGCCGATTTACCTCTGATACTGAAGCTATGGAAGAAATAATGGTTGAGGAGGCCGATACCCATGATGACAGTTCGATGGTTGAGAGAGCAGATGCGGCAGGGCAAGTCAATTTATGACCTACCGCTGCGCGTGACCTTTTATGCCCGTGTCTCTACGGAGAAGGTGGAGCAGCAGGGCAGTCTGGAAAACCAGATTCAATACTACACAGAGTTCATCCAGAAGAATCCCAACTGGACGTACATCCCCGGATACATAGACGAGGGCATTTCCGGCACAAGTACCTACAAGCGGGACAGTTTCCTGCGTATGATCGCAGACGCCCAGCGGGGAATGTTTGACTTCATCATCACGAAGGAGATCTCTCGCTTCTCCCGCAATACGCTGGACAGCATCCAGTACACGCAGGAGCTGCTGGAGAACAATGTGGGCGTCTTGTTCCAGAATGACAACATCAACACACTGGATAGCGATAGCGAGTTCCGATTGGTGGTCATGGCAGGTGTGGCACAGGATGAGGTACGCAAGCTCTCTGAACGGTTGAAATTTGGCTTTCGTCAATCTATCAAGAACGGTCGTGTACTGGGCAATAATCGCTTGTGGGGCTATGATAAAAAGGACTGTAAACTGACCATTATTCCGGAGCAGGCAGAGGCGGTAAAGCAGATATTTGAACTCTATGCCACCGGTCAATACGGCCTGCGCAGCTTGTCACAGGAGCTGACCCGCCGTGGTTACACCAGCTTGCAGGGTAATGTATTCAACACAAGCACCATCGGACACATTCTGCAAAATCCCAAATATAAGGGCTGGTATTGCGGCAACAAGACTCAATCGTTAGACTACCGCAAGAAAAAGACAGCGTTCCTCGACGAAAGTGAATGGGTATCCTATCCTGATCCGAATATTCCGGCCATCGTGTCGGAAGAAGTATGGGATAAGGCCAATGCCCTTTTTAAGCAGAGGAGCGCCCGTTCGAAAGCCTATGGCGTAGGGTATCAGAGCCGGTATCCCTACAGCGGTAAGATCATCTGTGGAAAGCATGGAACGTCCTTTCACCGGCAATCCTTCAAAACGCAGGAGGGAGAAACGGAGTTTTGGAAATGCAGAATGTACCGTGAACACGGGAAAGCGGGCTGCGACCTGCCTACTATTCGCACCACGGAACTGGATACTATTTTGGCAGAGCAGTTTCAGAAGCTGGTAAAGCACCAGAGACAGATTATCCGCATGGTGTTGGATTCCGTTACAAATACACAGAAGAAGGAAGACCACTCCAAGGAGATTGCCCGGTTGCAAGCGCAAATACAGCAGCTGGAGGACAAGAAAGAAAAGTTACTGGAGCTGAGTATGGCCGACGCCATTACCATGCAGGAGTTCAAAAAGCGGAATAGCCGCTTCAATGAACAGATCACCTCGCTGCAAACACAAACGATTTCCTTGCAGCAACAGGAGCAGCAAAAGCAAATCGCGGCCACGGACACGGCTGCGCTGGAAAAGGCATTATGGGCAGATCTGAACTGCAAGGAGCCGATCCAATCAGAAGTGGTTGCCACGATCCTCGACCACGCTGTGGTATGTGAGGACAGTGATGACAAACATATCCATTTAGAACTCTATTTGCGGCTGGGGCAAACGGCTTCAGCCTATTATGAACGAGGCAAATTAGCCTTCAAGAATGCATCTTCAAGAACACTACCGCAGGCGGGCCGGGATCGGCCCGCCTGCGGCGTATTCCGTCGAAAAACGGCACATAACCGCCCCTTTTGGGGTGGTTTTTTCCGTAAAACCCCTTGCAATCCCCCTATAAATATGGTAAGATACAGTATGGTAGTATGTGTTGACTGAGAGTGGACGTTCCGTCCGCTCTTTTTGTTGAGCAAAATCCGTTTCTTAAAAATCGGAAATCGTTTGAAAAATAAAGCGAGGAACGTTATGAAAAAAGTCACCGACATTGTGTGGGAGCTGGCGGAGCCGGTGGTGAAGGAAAACGGCTGCGAGCTGTGGGACGTGGAATACGTCCGGGAAGCGGGCCAGTGGTACCTGCGGCTTTACCTGGACAAGGAGGGCGGCGTGGACATCCTGGACTGCGAGGCCGTCAGCCGTAAGGTCAGCGACCTGCTGGACGAGGTGGATCCCATCGAATCCAGTTATATGTTCGAGGTCTCCTCCGCCGGTGCGGAGCGGCAGCTGAAGCGCCCCTCGGATTTTCAGCGGTTCATGGGCCAGCCGGTGCTGGTCAAGACCTATAAGAACCGGGATGGCCGGAAGGAGTTCGCCGGTACGCTGGCGGGCTTCGAGGACGGCGCGGTGCTGCTGGACATGGGCGGCGTGGAGCCGGTACGGTTCGAGAAGGCGGAAGTGGCGCTGGTGCGCCTGCGGATAGAGTTTTAAACAACAAGTTTCGTTTTGACAGATAGAAGGAGTACAGATCATGAAATGTGATGAGATTTTCGCGGCGCTGGCCATGCTGGAGAAGGAGCGGGGCATCCCCCAGAACTTCATGATGGGCAAGATCATTCAGGCCCTGACCACCGCCTATAAGCGGGATCACGAGGGCGTGGAGAACGTAATCGTGGACGTGGACGAGGAGAAGCACGACCTGCGGATGTACGTCCAGAAGGAGATCGTGGAGGAGGTCATGGATCCCGCCAACGAGATCTCTCTGGAGGAGGCCAGGCACATCAGCGCCCGCAATGAGCTGGGCGGCGTTGTGAATTTCCCTGTGGAAAATGTGGAATTCGGCCGCATCGCCGCCGGCAACGGCAAGCAGGTGATCATTCAGGGCCTGCGGGAGGCCGAGCACGGCATGATCTATGACGAGTGGGGCTCTAAGCAGCACGAGATCCTGACCGGCACCGTGGTGCGTATCGACCCCCGCAACGGCAACGTGATCCTGAAGATCGGCTCCGGCAACGAGAGCACCGAGGCCGTGCTGACCCAGAATGAGCAGGTGCCCGGTGAGACGCTGACCGAGGGCCAGATGGTGAAGGTCTATCTGGTGGAGGTTCGCCGCACCACCCGCGGCCCCCAGGTGCTGATCTCCCGCACCCACCCCGGCCTGGTAAAGCGCCTGTTTGAGCTGGAGGTCCCCGAAATTTACGACGGCACCGTGGAGATCCGCTCCATCGCCCGCGAGGCGGGCAACCGCACCAAGATGGCCGTCTGGTCCGAGGATGAGAACATCGACCCCATCGGCGCCTGCGTCGGCCCCCGTGGTCAGCGCGTCAACGCCATCGTGGAGGAGCTGCGGGGCGAGAAGATCGACATCATCAAGTACAGCGAGGACCCCGCCGAGTTCATCGCCGCCGCACTGGCGCCCTCCGATGTGGTGGAGGTGCGTCTGGCGGCCGAGGGCAAGGCCTGCCGCGTCATCGTGCCGGACGACCAGCTGAGCCTGGCCATCGGCAAGGAGGGCCAGAACGCCCGTCTGGCGGCCCGCCTGACCGGCTATAAGATTGACATCAAGCCCGCTTCTCACAGCGAGGAATAATTTCATCGAGGAGGTGGCCGGTATGGCGGTCAAACCCCGGAAGATCCCCCAGCGCCAGTGTGTCGGCTGCCGGGAGATGAAGGATAAAAAGGAACTGCTGCGGGTGGTCCGCACGCCGGAGGGCGGCATCCTGCTGGACGGCAGGGGAAAAGCCTCCGGACGGGGCGCGTATGTGTGCCCCGACATCGCGTGCCTGAAAAAGGCCCGCAAATCCAAGGCGCTGGAGCGCGCGCTGGAGACCGCTATTCCCGAGGAGGTCTACGACGCGCTGGAGGCGCAGATGGAGGGCGGCGAAGCATGACGGATCAGGTATTGTCCATGCTGGGCCTTGCCAAAAAGGCGGGCCGCGTGGAGACCGGCGAGGATCCGGTGGGCGCTGCCGCCCGTGCCAGAAAGGCGCGGGTGATCCTGGTGGCGCGGGACGCCGGGCCCTCCTCCCAGCGAAGGGCCTTCTCCTTCGCCCAGACAGGCGCGTGTCTGTGTCTGACCATCCCGGCGGACAAGGACGCCCTGGGCCGGGCGCTGGGCCGCACCAGCGTGGCCATGTGCGCCGTGACGGAGATCGGCTTTGCCGGGGCCATCGTCAAGAAGCTGGCGGCCATCGACGGCGAGAAGTACGGCGCGGCGGCGGCACAGCTGGACGTGAAGGCCCAGCGGGCCATGGAGCGCCGGGCCGAGCAGCTGCGGCATGAGAAGAACCTGCGGCAGGGCAAGCACCGCATCCACAGCGACAAGCCGCCGGAACCTCCGGCAGCATCACCGGAGGAGCCGAAGCGCCGGACGAAACCGCCGGAGAACGGAAAACCGGGCCGCGGCGGCGGACGGGGCGACGGAACACGGCGCAAGACCGCACGGCGTCCGGAAAACCGGTTTGCCGGTTCCCTTCCGGTAAAGCGCGGCAAGGGCAGCAGCCGGAAAAAGCAGCAGGAAAGTTGACAACACGCGGTGGGCCGCGGCGCACCGTTTACTATGATGGAGGTGGCTTTATTTGGGTAGCGTAGCAAACAAATACAGAGTGCATGAGGTGGCGAAGGACTTCGGCGTCGCCACGAAGGATATTACGGAGATCTTGACCAAGTATGCCGAGACCCCCAAGAACCATATGCAGGTGCTGGAGGATCGGGAGCTGAGCCTCATTTTTGAGTATCTGACCCAGCACAACCAGATCGGCAGCATCGCCACGATCTTTGCCGAGGGCGCCAAGGCCGAGGAGAAGAAGCCGGAGCCGAAGAAGCAGCAGAACGCGCAGTCTCAGCCCCAGAAGCCGGGCAATCAGCAGGCGAAGCCCGCCCAGCCCCAGAGCAGCGGCAATAACAACAACAATAATAATACGAACAACCAGCCCCAGAAGCCCATGTCCCGCGTGCCCCAGAAGCAGGTGGTGGATACCCGCAAGGCCACCAATGTGAATCTGGACAAGTACGACGAGAAGCTGCAGGATATGGCCGACCGCAGCAGCAGCCGCGGCGGCCGCCGGGACAAGGATCAGCTGCAGGGCAAGGAGAAGTTCCGCAATAACAAGCAGCGCCAGAACGGCCCCATGACCAACAAGCGCAAGCAGGAGGAGGCCGACCGGCTCCGCAAGCTGCGCCTTGAGGTCATCAAGAATACCCCCGTCACCGTGCAGATCCCCGACGAGATCAGCGTGGGCGAGCTGGCCAGCCGCATGAAGAAAACCGGCGCAGAGGTGGTCAAGTGCCTGATGAAGAACGGCGTTATGGCCTCTCTGAGCCAGATGATCGACTTTGACACCGCGGCCATCATCGCCGAGGAGATGGGCTGCAAGGTGGAGAAGGAAGTGGTGGTCACCATCGAGGAAAAGCTCATCGACGACCACAAGGACGAGGAGAAGGACCTGGTGCCCCGTGCCCCCGTGGTGGTGGTCATGGGCCACGTGGACCACGGCAAGACCAGCCTGCTGGACT